>Ga0302274_10000146_pt1 | contig 72103 bp, 43 predicted proteins | sample III_Bog_N2_1_FD_198755 | JGI IMG/M metagenome (GOLD analysis project Ga0302274, IMG submission 198755) | Peat permafrost microbial communities from Stordalen Mire near Abisko, Sweden - III_Bog_N2_1 | ecosystem: Environmental > Terrestrial > Soil > Wetlands > Peat | place: Sweden: Abisko...
CAGATAACCGCGCAGGACGGCATTGATGAAGCCGGCTTGCGAGACATAACCGGAGCGCTTGGCCTGCTCCACGGTCTCGTGGACGGCGGCGTGGGGCGGAATGCGGTCGAGCCAGAAAATCTGGTAGAGGCCCAGACGCAGCAAATTCACCAGCGCGGGCCGCGGCTCGCGGCCGGGCGTGGTCTTGCGGGCGATGAGCCGGTCCAGCGTGGCCTGCCAGCGCACGACGCCGCACACGAGTTCGTGGCAAAGGCCGCGGTCAGCGGGTGACAGACGCGCGTTGGCGAGCGCGATTTCCAGGAGATTTTCCGTAAATTCGCCGCTGGTGAGGCGTTGCGATAATACTCGCGCCGCAATTTGTCTTGGATTTTGGTCGTTCAACTACTTTAATAAAGAGATTCAACTCGCTCGAAGCGAGCGAAATAATTTATGAAAGCTGAATTCGAAAAACTGGCGGCGGCGGGAAAGATCGAGGGCAAACATGTTCCGGCGCTGGCGCAGCTCGCCGAGGCTGGTTGTTGCACCCACCGAAGCTGGGGCTTCGGTCGCATCAAGACGGTGGACACCGTGTTTGCACGGTTTACGATTGATTTCCCGGGCAAGCCGGGGCATCCGATGGATCTGGCCTTTGCGGCCGAATCACTCAAGCCGGTGCCCAAGGACCATATCCTCGCGCGCAAGGCGACGGATCTTGACGCCGTCCGCCATCTGGCAGCCCATCATATTGAATTGATCAAAATTGTCCTGAACAGCTTTGGCGGCAAGGCGACGCCGGATCAGATTCAACAGGTATTGGCCGATGTAATCACCGACGACTGGAAGAAATGGTGGGAGACGGCCAAACGCGAAATGAAGAAGAACGGTCATTTCGTCGTGCCGATCAAGAAAACCGAGCCGCTTGTATATCAGGCGCAGGAAACGTCGCTGCAAGACCGGCTGCTCGCGGATTTTCGCAAGGCGAAAGGCCTCAAGGCCCGGGTATTGGTCGTGACGGAAATTTACAAAGGCATCTCTGACTTGAAAGACAAGGCAGCGGTGACTGGCGAGGTCATCGCGGCATTAAACACCGACATCGCCTCGTACCAGCGCACGCAGCCGGCGGTGGCGCTGGAGGCGATCTTCGCCCGCGACGAACTCCGCGAGGCCGCCGGCCTGACGCCGATTGATGGTGAAATCACCGTCGCGCAGGTCTGGGCGCAGGACGGCATCAAGTTCGGTCCGCTCATCGAAAGCCTGCCTGCGGCGAAACATCACCGCGCGCTGGAGTCCTTCAAGACGCCCAATCCCGACCGCTGGGTGGAGGTTTTTCGCGGCGCGCTGAATTTTGTTTCCGCGAAGCTGGCCAAAGAGATCGCCGCCGTGCTGGTCAGCAGCGGCAAACTCGATCTGCTCAAGGAGACGCTCGCCAAGCATATCAACCAGCACAGCGCCAGCAGCGAACTGCTCCTGTGGTTCGGCCGCGAACGCAACGAGGATTTTGTGGACATCCTCGGCCCGGAAGTTTTCCGCGCCATGCTCACCGCGATGGAACGCGACCAGTTCAACGAGCGGCGCTCCAACCGCCTGCGCGATTTCATCCTTGAAGACCAGGCGTTAATCGCCGAATTGACCGCCACGGCCGATATCGAGGTCGTCAAGGATTTGACCCGCGCCCTGAAACTTTCACCGGTGTTTGACGACATGGACAAGCGTTCGCTGCTCGCGCGGCTCGTCAAGGCGCATCCCGCTGTCCAGTCGCTGGTCAGCGGCGAACAGACCAAGCAGGAGGCGGGCCTGCTCGTTTCCTGGTCCAGCCTCGAACGCCGCCGGGCCGAATATCAGGAGCTCGTCGAGAAAAAAATCCCCGCGAACTCCAAGGAAATCGCCATCGCCCGCAGCTACGGCGATTTGCGCGAGAATCATGAATACAAGGCCGCCAAGGAAATGCAGAAAATCCTCATGCGTCAAAAGGAAGACCTCGAAGCCGCCCTCAACCGCGCCCGCGGCCAGGACTTTGCCAATGCCACCACAGCCGTCGCCGGGCCGGGCACCGTCGTGCTGGCCACCGATCTCGCGACCAGCCAGTCGGAGACGTTCACGATTCTCGGTGCGTGGGATTCCGATCCCGACCAAGGCATCATCAGCTATCTCACGCCGGTGGCAATGGCACTCGTCAACCGCAAGGTGGGTGACGAGGTGGAATTTGAGCTGCACGGCAGCAAGCGCCGCCATCGTATCGAGAAAATTGAGGCTTGGAAAACGGAAGTTCCCGCCAGCCAGCCGGCATAAATTCTCCGAAACGAGCCAGGCACGGAGCAGTCGCTTCGAGCTTGGTTTGCATTTAATTACGGCTTATTTGCCGGCTTTCAAAAAATCCACGCGGGCACTCAATTGCGGGGTCAGAAATTTGTCTGGATTCAAAATCTGCACCTTGATCTGCAATGTGCCTTTGGCGCGGTCGGCTTCCGGTGCAATTTCAGTAACATAACCGGCGTAAGATTTTTCTGGGTAAGCCTCCGGGCTGACGCGACAGGTCTGGCCCGGCGTAATTTTGGAGAGGTCGGCCTCGTTTACGTCAATTTCCACCTGTAAATCCTTCGGGTCGGCCACGGCGAGCAGCGCGGTGCTAGGGCCGCCGGCGCCGCCGAAACTCTGCGGTAGCACGAGTTCGCCGGGATTGACCAGCTTCTCCAAGACGACGCCATTGATCGGCGCGCGGATGGTGCACCAGTTGACATAAGTTTGCGCCAGATCGCGGCTGCCTTGCGCCGCCAGTAGCGTGGCGCGGTCGGCGGCCAGCGCCAAGCGGGCGTTGTCAGCGGCTTCTTTGGACTCGATGTCCGTACGCGAAAGATTCCGGATACGCTCGTAGCTCAATTCGTCCCGCGCGACCGTTGCCTCAGCGGCGGCCAGCTGACCCGCCGCCTCCTGCAAACGCGCACGATATTCGGTGTCATCCAAGGTCACCACCACCTGACCGTTGGTCACGACGTCGCCCTTCTTCACGCCGATCCACGTAACGACGCCAAGAAAACGCGGACTGATTTCAATGCGTTCGCGGTTGATAATGTAACCGTTCACCGTCAGCAGATGCGCGTCGGAATCAGCGGTGGAGGCTGGGATGGCCGGGGCGGTGGCCGCGGGTGAATTTGTGGAAACCGACTTATCTATCGCCTCGGCCTTTGCGGTGGCACGGCTGTCTTTGGCCCAGGGCCGCGCAAAAAATAGGGCGGCCAAAGCCACGACAATGACCGTGACAACGATGCTCCAAAAAGTCTTCTGAGTCCGCTGTCTTTGTTGCGGCTGGATTTGCAGGTCTTTTAATTTGTCAGTGTTCATGAATTTCTCAGACGGATTTCAAGGCGGCGATCACCGGTAGACGCGAAGCGCGGAGCGCCGGCAGCAAGCTGCCGATGACGCCGACGATGATGGAAAAAATCATTCCTTTCGTCGCCAGCCATGGAGTGATGCGGAATTCAAAAACGGTTTCGCTGAAGGAATTGAAACTCATCGTGCCGGTGGAATAGCCGTCCAGCGGCAGCGCCAGCAGGCAGCCGAGCGCCCCGCCGATGGCCGCGAGTAGCGCGCCTTCGAGGATAAAGCCGGCCAAGACCGAACGGCGCCGGAAACCGAGGACGCGCAAAGTGCCGATCTCGCGCGTCCGCGCGCCGACACTGGCGTACATGGTGTTCATCGCCGCAAACACCGCGCCGACGGACATGGCGGTGGCCAGAAAATTGCCGAGGATGCGGATCGGCAGCGCCGTCGCGGTCTGGTCGCTGTAATACTTCACCTCAGTCTCGGAGCGGAGCGGCAGGCGCTTGTCGTTCTCGATGCGTGCCGTGATCGCCTGCACGGCTGCCGGATCGGTGACGCGCACCAGCAGGCTGGAATAATTCTCCCGATCAAATAGCGAGCGCGCCTCGTCGGCGTCCATCCAGACCTCGGAATCAAACGCGCTGCTGCCGCCGTCAAATTCACCCACCACCGTGAGCGTGTTGCCGGCGGTGCGGAAGGTGTCGCCAACCTGGAAACCGGCGAAGCGTCGCGCCATTTTCCCACTGACGGTCACCTCGCGCTGACCCGGCGTGAACCAGCGGCCTGAAATCAGCTTTACCTGCGGCCGCAGTTGCCGGCCCGCCGGGGTGAGGCCGCGCACGGAGACATTCGCCTCGCCACGCCCATCAATGCGCGGCTGGCTGATGAGTGTGATGACATCGGCGGACAAAATCGGCACCCCCTGCTCATCGTGCGCAATTTGCGGCCAATAGCGGATGGTCTGAAGCTGCGCAAGCGAAACCTGGCTGCTCGATTCGGCGGTGGAGCCTTTGCGGACGATCATCACGTTGCGGGGATCGCCGGTGTTGCTGGCGGATTTTTGCAGGCCGACTGCAAGCGCCTGCACCAGCACATAAACGGCCACCAACAGCGCGATGCCCAGCATCGTCGCCAGCGTCGCGCGCCAGCGGACCAGGACATTGCGAAAATTATATTTCAGCGGCAGGGCCATTTAGTCCAAGGTTTTCAGGCCGTTCACCACACTCATCCGCGCCACGGCCAGCGCCGGTGCGAGGGCGGAAAGGATGCCCAACGCCACCGCCACGAGCGCCGCCAAGCCCATGATGCGCGGCGTGACCTCGAACGAAACAAAAATGCCGTGCGTCATTTTGTTGATGTTGCCAAAAGTGTAGGCGCAATACGCCGCGCCGATGCCCAACCCCGCGCCGGCGACAGCCAGCCCGAAACTCTCAGCCAAGATAAAGACGAACAGTTCGCGCCGGCGAAAGCCCAGTGCTTTGAGAATGGCCAGCTCGCGAAAACGTTCGCGGACGGCCATGCTCATCGTGCTGGCGGTGACCAGCACCAACGTAAACACCACCACGGTGCTGATGGACGCGATGAGGGTTTTGATGTTGCCGAGCATGGAGATGAATCCGAGCTGGAAGGCGCGCTCGCTCTCGGCCCGGACCTCGGCGGCGGTATTGGCGAACGCCTGGTTGATGGCGGTGATCACGCGCGGCATGTCCTCGGCGGTCTTCACCTTCAGCCACCACATGCCGACCAGGCCGGGCGTGCCGATCGAATCATCTAGATAATCCTGGTGAAACAGCATCATCCGGTCGTCGGCTGTGCCGGAGAATATCCCGGCGATGGTGAACTCCAGCGCGCCGGGATAAACCGTGCTGTTGAGCGTGATGTGGTCGCCGACCTTGAAATGGTATTTGTCCGCAGAAATTTTCCCAATGATGGCGGCGGTTTTTTCTGATTGGAACCGGGCGAGTTCCGCGTCAGTCAGCTTGAAGTCCGTGAACACCGTCCGCGTCTCTTTCGGGTCCATCGCGAATTGCGCAAAGGTCATCGCCCCCTCGTTTTGATACTGGCCCCCAAACCAGGTGAACGGCGTAACCCCCTCGACACCGGGAATTTTTTCGATGATCGGCCGTTGCCGCGCCGGCAGCGGGTTGGTTAGGGAAACCTTGTTGCGGGCGCACACACGGAGTTCCGCACCCGGGCTTTCCACCGGCAGCGTGAGTTCGCGCAGCGCGACTTGGAGCGTCACCAGCAGAAATAAACTGACGGCGACGCTGGACACGGACAACAGCGCGCGCCGCTTGTTGCGGAACGCATTTTTGAGGATGAAAGTCGAGAGGGTCATGCGCTCAACTCGCCTTTTTCCAGGTGAATCTGGCGGGTGCCGAAGGCCGCCGCCTTGGGATCGTGCGTGACCATGATGATGGTCTTGCCGGCGTCGCGCCGGAGGGATTGCAGCGCGGTGAGGACTTCCTGCGCGCTGTGCGAATCGAGATTGCCCGTCGGTTCGTCGGCCACGATCAATTTCGGATCGGTCACCAGCGCGCGGGCGATGGCGACCCGCTGTTCCTGACCGCCGGATAGCTGGCGCGGCAGATGTTTCGCGCGGTCGCCGAGCCCGACGACTTCGAGCGCCGTCTCCACCTGTTTGCGGCGCTGGCGCCGATCCAGTTGCGTGAGCAGCAGCGGCAATTCCACGTTTTCGGCGGCGGTCAAAACGGGAATCAAATTGAAGGTCTGAAAAATGAAGCCGACGTTCTGGTTCCGCCAGTCGGCGAGCTGCGATTCGTTCAGCTTGGTCACATCCACGCCCTGGACCAGGCATTCACCGCTGGTCGGCCGGTCCACGCCGGCGATAATGTGGAGCAAGGTGGATTTGCCGGAGCCAGACGGCCCCATGAGCGCGAGAAATTCTCCAGCGGCGATATCCAGAGTGATGTGGTCCAAGGCCGTCACTTGGATTTCGCCCTGGGCATAAATTTTAGTCAGGTCGCGAATTTTGACAATGGTTTCAGCCACAATCCCCCCATTAAAGCGGCAGCGCTGATGAAAACAATCCCAATTTGCCTGTGTTCAAGTGAACCTTTGGGTCAAGGCGGCCGGATCGACCTCACAATTCAACCCTTGCGCTGCGCGATTTCTACTAATAAACCTTCCGCTCGCGTGTCATAACCCATGAACACGATGTCCTTTGGGACCGAATGGATGACCCCAGCCTGAATATGCTGAAATGAAACGCCAGGAATGGCCGTGATGCGACCAGACGAAACCAGCGCGGAGCCACCCGGGTGGGAAACGATCGAGGAGCTATTCTCAGCTCTGGAGGGACCCCTATTGGGGTATGCGCTGCGATACACCGGCGAAGCCGGTCTGGCGGAGGATGTCGTTCAGGATGCATTCATGAAACTTCACGCCCAGTTTAAGTCGGTCGAAAAGCCGCGCCAATGGCTTTACCGCACGGTTCACAACCTCGCGCTTAACCAGCGGCGCGAGGTCGGGCGGACGGTTTCGCTTGATCAATTTCTGGAAGCGGATCATGCCATCCCCGCCGATCCCGCTGATCCCGCGCCCCTGCCCGACGAGCAGATCATCCGTCTGGAAGGCATCGGCCAGGTGCGGTTGAGCTTGGAAACGCTGGACGCGCGCAGCCGCGAATTGATCCGGCTGAAATTCAACGAGAACCTTTCCTACAAGGACATCGGTACCCGGACCGGGCTGACCACCGGCCATGTGGGCAATATTCTTCACCATGCTTTGAAAGCCATCGCTGGCGAACTGGCGAGAACGGGGCTGGTACCATGAATCCGAATACACCCCAACCTTCACGGGAAGAAATCGAAGCGAAGCTGACCGCCCTGCTGCTGGGCGAACTACCCGCCGAGGAAGCTGCGCTACTGCGCTGGACCATCGCGCAGGACACCGGGCTGTCCCAGTTGCACAAACGACTGAAAACCACCATCGATTTCGTCCGCGAAGTTGCCGCCCATCCCTCCGAGACAGCCACGCTACCGGCCGCTCCGCTCAAACTGTCCGCAGCCAAGCGGGAAAAACTGCTCGCCCATTTCAAGTTGATTGCCCCGCGAGCGGTCGGTCCGAACGTGGTTGCGCCGGCGAAACGCCGGGTGATGCCTTCCATCTATACGCTGGCGGCAACGGTGGCGCTGATGGCAGTGCTGGCTGCTTTGATGTTGCCGGCCTTAAGTAAGGCGAAGAACAAGGCGCAACGAGTAACGGCCTTGAACCAAGCAAAAATGCAGGAATTGAACGCGCAACTTTACAGCGACCAAAAAGCGTTGGCCGCAAATACTCCAATGGAAAGTTCACCCGCGCCGGCAATAGTTCCACCGGCCGGAACGGAACAGCGCTTGGAATCTGTCGAAGACTTTTTCAAGAACGGAGACCCGACGGTCAGCGACGGAAATCGCGCGCAAAGTTCACCGCAAACAGTTGCCGCACCTCCTTCAGCTCCGGAAGTCGCACCCCCACCATCGCAGATTGCCCTGCCCCGATCAGGTTCACACGCTGACTCGTCTAGACTCGCCGAGGAACCGGTTACTGCAACATTTACGATTGCGACTCCACAGCATGCGCTCGACGGTGATGGCCCACCAAACCCGCCGGTGGCCAAGGCGCCACGGCAACTAAACAGCGACGAATATGTATTTTCTCCCACGCCATCTCATGCGCTCGATTCGGGCCAATGGGTACGCAAACGGGACGGCGCTGTCGTGTCGCAGGCCGAGGTTGATGCGTGGCGAGCTGCGCAGACCCGGGCTGCCGGAATTGGCGGCGCAATCGCGGGCCAAGCCAATGATACATTTGCAAACAGTCCGATATTTCAGAAGCGATATGCATTCATCCAACAACCTGCAGCAACGGTCAGTGGCGGCAATTTGTCCATAAACGGTTGGACAAGCCAAAATGGATACCGGATGCAAAAAGATCAAATTTCATATGCCGGCGACGATGCTGACAAACTTCCGATATCGGGTAGCTCGTCCGTATCGGGTTATGTGGAACGGCATTATATTGTCGCTGCGAATGAGCCAGTTGTCATTGCGGCCAAAAAAACACCGTCGTCAGAAAAATTACAGAACAGCCGTGATGGCTCGGTCGTTGGTTTTGTAAATACGTTTGCCGGCGAAAAAAGTGGCGACCACTTCTACCGGTTAATCGAAGGTAGCCGCGCTGGTGGCACTTCTCAATCGCTCACGGTTGATTCTCTAGGCGCTATTGCTCAAAAGTCAAAAGTCGCCGTAAAAGATGAAGATCGTCCAATTCTAAAGACACCATCGTCCGCGCCTGTGCCGCAGCCGGAAATCCAAACGAGTGACAACGCCTTTTCCACCTTCTCGCTTAACGTCAGCGACGTGTCGTTCAAACTGGCGGCCGCGAACCTGGAAAATAACGTCCTGCCGGAGGCCGCGTCCATCCGCAGCGAGGAATTCATTAACGCCTTCGATTACCGCGACCCCGAACCGGCGGTGGGTGTGCCGGTGGCGTTCGTCGCGGAACGCGCGCGCGATCCGTTCGCGCACAATCGTGACCTGCTACGGTTCTCCATCAAGACCGCCGCCGCCGGCCGTGAGCCGGGCCGGCCGCTGAACCTCGTTCTGCTCCTCGACAATTCCGGCTCGATGGAGCGGGCCGACCGCGTGGCCATCATCCATGAGGCGTTGAAAGTTCTGGTCGCGCAACTCCAGCCGCAGGACACGCTCAGCATCGTCACCTTCGCGCGGACGGCGCGGCTGTGGGTGGACGGCGTGTCCGGTGCCCGGGCGGGCGCGGCGGTTTCCCAGGTCAGCGACCTCGTTCCCGAAGGCGGCACGAACCTGGAAGAAGCCATGAAGCTTGCCTACGCCACCGCGCGGCGTCATTACCTCGCCAATGGAGGGAACCGCGTCGTCGTGCTTACCGACGGCGCGGCCAATCTCGGCAATGTGGATCCCGAAGCGCTCAAACAAATGGTCGAGGCGCAGCGCCGTCAGGGCATCGCGCTCGACTGCTTCGGCATCGGCTGGGAAGGCTACAACGACGACCTGCTCGAAGTCCTTTCCAGCAACGGCGACGGCCGCTACGCCTTTATCAACACGCCGGAGGAGGCGGGAACGGAATTCGCCGCGAAGCTCGCGGGCGCGTTGCACGTCGCGGCGGAGGGGGTGAAGGTGCAGGTGGAGTTCAATCCCCGGCGCGTAACGTCTTATCGCCAGATCGGCTACGCGACGCATCAGCTCACCAAGGAACAGTTCCGCGACAACACCGTGGCCGCCGCCGCTTTGGCCGCACGGGAGGCCGGCAACGCACTTTACACGGTCGAGGTGAATCCGCAGGGCGAAGGTCCACTGGCGACCGTGCGCGTGCGTTTCAAAATTCCCGGCACGACGGAGGTCAGCGAGCACGCATGGCAAGTGCAATACACTGGCACCGCGCCGGCGCTTGAACAATCCAGCGCCGCGATGCGCCTCGCCGCGACGGCCAGCGCCTTTTCCGAATGGCTCGCGTCGAGTCCGTATGCGCAGGAGGTGACGCCCGACCAGTTGCTGAATTACATGAGCGGAGTGCCGCAGTTTTACGGAGCCGATACCCGGCCGGCGAAACTAGAGTGGATGATCCGTCAGGCAAACAGCTTGTCAGGGAAATAAAATTCAAAATCTATTTGCCGCGCTCCGTGAGCATCGGAACGAGTGAAACGACGACCATAAACCGCCATTATAGCTGGAAGAAAAAGCAAGATTCACAACTTTTTTACAAACCTTTGACCCGCGCCTGACAACTGGCATTCGTTGCGACTGCTAAAAGAACTGATTGAATTTATGAAAACAAAAATCGCCGCCTCGCTACTCTGCGCGCTGTTGTTCCTCGCCACCTCGTGCAGCACCATGAATCCGGTGTCCGCGCCGATGAAAGGCTTGTCAGCCGCCGCCACGCTGCAGGATTTCAAACTCGTCGGTGACCTGGGCGGCGACATTGCGGCGTTCACTCTCACTGCCAATGTGCGGGTGGAAAATCCGGCGGGCGGCTCGCTCGAATTGCTGGCCGGGCCGGTCGCACTCACGGGCCTTGGTGCGCATTCCAATTGGAAAATTAGTGCCGATCAAAACCGGTTCGTGGCCCGCTTCAATCGCGCTGGGGTCTTCCCCATCCTGATCAAGTTCAACGCCACCGTCAGCCAGTACGACGGCTGGAGCGCGGTGGATTTCCGCGTTGCCCCAAGCGTGCTGCAGCCCATCCTGCTGCAAGGCCTCGCGGCGGACACGCAATTCCAGTTCACCGACGCCGCGCGGCCGGAACGCGCCGGCAACAATTTCACCAGCTTCCTGCCGGTGGATGGAATGGTAAAATTTTCGTGGAAGCAGGCGCGGCCCGAAGCGGAAGGCAAACTGTTTTATGCCGCCGAGATGGAATCGCAGATCAGCATCAGCCCCGGCCTCATGCAACAGGTCGCGCTACTTGACGGCAAGGTGATGCAGGGCGAAATGAACCAGATTAGGCTACGCCTGCATGGCGATGGCGAGGTCACGCGCGTGGCGGGCGACGAGGTGCTGGCCTGGAACGTCGTACCGGGAACAAATTCCACCGATGATCGCAAACTCGTCGTGCAATTCAACCAGCCGCAGAAAGATGATTTTGCGGTACAAGTGCAGTTGCAGACGCCGCTCGGTGCGTTCCCGCAATCAGCCGACGCCATGCAGGTGCTGCCGGAAGGTGCGACGCGGTTCGCCGGCCATTTGCGTATCGTGAACGACGGCGCGGTGCGGCTGGAGGTGTTGCAGGCGAACGGGCTATCGCAGATCTCACCGGAACAATTTCCCGAGAGTGACGCCACGCGCGCGGCGTTTCACATCACCGGCAGCCAGCGTTTTGCCTACCAGTTCTCCAGTCCGGATTTCGCGCTAAAGATCCAGGCGGACCAAATCTTGCCGGAAGTCGCGGTCTCGCAATTGCTCGCCTATAACCTTGGTGAAAACGAACTGGCGGTGGATGCGGAGATCGAGCTCGACATCCGCGACGCGCCGTTGCGCGAACTAATACTGAATGTGCCCAGGGGCTACGCCATCGCCAGCATCAGTGCGTCGGGTATGAGTGATTATTTTTTGCGCGAGCCGGAGGGTGAGGCGAACGCCGAATTGCGGCTGGTTTATGGCCAGCCGGTGTCCGACCGGCAGGTGATCCAGCTCCGCCTCGAACGCAACCAGGCGCTCGGGGAAACGAACTGGACGTTGCCAAACCTGGAAGTCGCCAAGGCGAAATCCGTGCGCGGATTCGTGGCGGTGTCGGCGGACGCGGGTTTCCGGCTGACAGCGGACCGCACGCAGTCGCTGACGGAAATCGCCACGGCGTTTTTCCCCCGCAAGGTCGCCGGCATCCAGACGGCGTTCCGGTTGAGCGATGCCGACTGGCACGCGACGCTGCGCGTAGAGCGGCTGCCGCAGACCTTGTCGGCTGATGTGTTCCATCTTTTCTCCATCGGTGAAGGTATCGCCTATGGCAGCAGCGTGATGAATTATGTCATCAGCGGCGCGCCAGTTTCGGTGTTTCGCGTCGGATTATCGGAGGAATATTTCAACGTCGAGTTCACCGGCAAAGACATCCGCGGCTGGCAGAAGACGACGAACGGTTACCTCGTGCAATTGAACACCCCGGTGTCCGGCGCTTACACGCTGCTGGCGACCTATGAGCGACCGTTCACGCCGGCAGGCGAAACCCTGGCGTTCACGGGCGCACGGCCGCTGGACGCGCAGTCCGAGCAGGGCCACACGATTATCATCAGCGCGTATCAATTTCAGGTGAAGCCGGTCGATGTTTCGCCCGGGCTGGTCGCGCTAGAGCCGGCGGAAGTGCCGGCGGAATACCGCCTGTTCTTCGACGCGCCGATTCTGGCGGCGTATCAATATTCGGCCGGACCCTTTAATTTGATGCTCGCATTGAGTCCGCTGGCGCAAGGCGATTCGCTTAATCAGGTCGTGGACCGCGCGTCGCTGGAAACGCACATTTCAAAGGAAGGTCAGGTCCTGACCGGGGTGCGCTACTTCGTGAAGAATCGCGGCAACCCGTATTTCCGGCTGACGCTGCCCAACGGGGCGGACTTGTGGTCGGCCAGCGTCAACGGCCTGGCGGTCGTGCCGTTGATTGACGGCAAAGCCAGTCTCATTCCGCTGCCACCACGTGACGATCCCGACACCGTGCTGACCATTGATCTGAAACTCGCGGCCCGGGCGACGGATGCCAAGCGCGTGGCCATCGCCGCCCCCATCGTGAATGCGCCGGTGATGCTGGCGCAATGGAAGCTGGTGCCGGACGAAGGCCAGCGCCTGGTTTATCGCCAGGGCTCACTCCTGCCAGTCGGCGGCGTGACCGATATGTCCGGTTTTGCACAACTGGCACGGCTGTTCAATGGCAACGAAGCCGGGCGCGCGCTGGTTTCATTGTTTGCGGCGCTAATATTGCTGCTGCTGGCCTTGCTGGCGTGGCGCTGGGCGACCGGCGGGGACGTCCAACGATTCAGCGTCCGCCATCTCCTGGCCACGGTTATCGGTTTGGCGGCGGTGGGACTGGCGGCGGCCACGCTCATCAACCTGGTTGCCGGCGTTGATGGTGAAAAGATTTCTGCGCCGCGCGACGTCACGTTTCTCGCCCCGGTGCAACAGGCGGACAGTGCGTTGACCGTTGAAGTGGCGAACCTCGCGGAAACCGCCTCAACAACCAGTTTCATCGGCTGCGCGTGGCCGGTGCCGTTCGCGCTGGTCATCTGGCTTTATGGCTGGTCACGGACCGGCGGATCTTCCAAGGCGGCTTGCCGGATTCTCGGGTGGACGGTGCTCGCCTGGACGGCGCTGCGCTGGCCCAATGGCGCGGCAACTTTTTTTGCGGTGATCGCTGGATTCCTTTTGTTGCATGTGCTCATTCCGGCATTGAGACAACTCTGGCAGTCGCCCGAAAAACCGGACCCGGATTTGTCGCCTCCGGAAAGCGGCGCGGCGACCACCGCCGTGGCTGGCTTGATCGGTTTGCTATGCGTGGGCGGTGCAATGACCGGGCGGGGAGAAACCATTTCCACACCGCCGGCAAATTTGCCGGCCCTCGCCGAATCTGTCACCCAGCAAATCCGCATCGAGGATCAATTCGCGCTGGCCACGGCAAAAATCCACTGGGTGGCGGAGAAAGGTCAAACCCTGCCGCTGCTGTCCGGAACGGCGGTGATGACGCACATCAGTTATCCGGCGGGGGCGCTGGAACTGGTGCAGGGTTCCGACCATGCCACGCGCGCGCAGCAACTGATCGCGCAAACCAGCGGCACATTTGACATCGAGCTGCAATATCAGATGGCGGTGACGAAACGCGACGCTGACAGCGGCTTCACATTACCGGTGACGGGCGGACTCATCAATCAGCTCAAGCTCACGTTGGTGAACCTCGACGTGGATGTGTACTCGCCCTCGGCAGTTTCCGTCCAGCGAGAAGTCGGCGGCACCAACACCGTCGCGGCGCTCGTGCTCGCGCCGGGCAACGACACCTGGATTGGCTGGCGGCCGCGCAGCCGTGACGTTAAAAACGAGAAGCCGGTTTTCTATGCGGAAATCTCGCAGCTCTATGTGCCGGCGGCGGGCGTGATTGAAGGTTCGCATTTTGTTTCCATCCGGCCGGCCCAGGGCGAACTGGGCGAACTGGTTTTCAACGTGCCCGCCGGCGCGACGATCACGGATGTGACGGGTGATCCATCATTAAACCAGTCATCGCTCATCTCCCTGTGGCGCTTCGATCCCGACACGCGCAAGCTGCGGGTGACGTTGAACCCGGCGCAGTCGCGGCCGTTCAATTTGGTAATCCGCTCGCAGGTCGCCACCGGCACGCTGCCCTTCGTGCAGTCAGTCGGCTTGATTTCCGTGGACGGCGCGGCGGGACAGGTCGGGCTGCTCGGCGTCGCCACCGGCAATGAAGTGCAGCTCGATGATGTCGTCGCCGAAAGATTATCGCCCATCAACCTCGAGGATTTCCCCAACGGCGTGGGGCAACCGCTAGCCGCGCAGTTTCCCGGACTCGCCGTGCGTCGCGCGTTCCGCTATTCAGACCCGGGCTCAACTGCGCTTGTGAAAGCCTCGGCGGTCGAGCCCGACGTGCGCGTTGAGACGCAGGACACGCTTTCGCTCGGCGAGGATCGCACCCTGCTCGCTTCGACCGCCAGCGTCGTCATCACTCGTGCGGGAATTTTCAGGCTGAGTTTTTTGATGCCCGCCGGCTTTGACGTGGAATCCATCAGTGGTGCGGCCTTGAGCCACTGGACGGAAGTGAAAACCGAGGTCGGCCGCATCATCACGTTGAATCTGGCCGGCAAAACGGTAGGCGAACAGCAGTTCGCCATTAGCCTGTCCGGGCCGGGCGTGAAGGCGACCAATGGCTGGGACGTTCCGCAAATTGTTTTGCGCGAAGCGAGCAAGCAGCGCGGCACATTGCTCATCGTGCCGGAACAAGGAATGCGTTTACAGGTCGTGACGCGCGACGGCGTGACGCAGCTTGACCCGCAAAAATCCGGTATCCGTCAGCCGGGCGTGCTGGCGTTCCGCATCCTGCAGACGCCATGGAACCTCTCGCTGGCTCTGGAACAGGTGGATCCGTGGATCCAGGTGACTGGTCTGCAGCAGGCCACCATCAACGAGGCGCAGGTGAAAATTACCGCGAATCTCCAGTATCAAATCGAGAATACCGGCTTGAAGACCTTTCATGTGTTGGTGACAACCAACGCCGAGAGCGTGCATTTCCAGGGCGACCAAGTCGCGGACTTCCTGCCGGTGCCGGATTCGGTGACGAACGGATTGCAGGAATGGGAAATCAAATTGCAGCGGCGGGTCATCGGCCAATATCTGTTGCAACTGACCTACCAGACGTTCATGCCCGATCAATCGTCGGAGACCGTTTTGCGCGGCGTGCAGACGGCGGACGTGAACCTGCAGCGCGGCTTCGTGACAGTGCAGTCCGGCGGCCGACTCCAGGTCCGCGTGGATGACCCGCCCGCGTCACTCCAACCCGCCGAATGGCAGAGCATCCCGCGCGTGTTGCAGAACGACCTTGCGACGGCGGCAGCCAGTCTTACCTATCGCCTCGTCGAGCCGGATTTTCAACTGCCGCTGAAACTCGAACGCCACGAAGCGGCAAAGCTCCTGCCCGCGCGCGTAAATAAAATTACCTTCACCTCTGTGATCTCCGATGCAGGCGTCATGCTCACCGAGGCGCGGCTGGAAATTTTGCCCGGCAACAAACGACTCCTCCATTTCACGCTGCCGCAGAACCGCAACGCGAAATTCTGGTTTGCGTTTGTCAGTCAGAACGGCGTGTGGCCATGGCGTGAAGGCGATGACATTTTGATTCCGCTTGAACCGCAGTCGCGGGGCGACCAGACGATTCCGGTGGAAATCTTTTTCAGCAGTGAAGTCGGTAAGGCAGATTCAAGTTCGCTCGATTTGAATTTGATCGCGCCAAAATTCGACCTGCCGCTGGAGGACATCACCTGGCGCGTATTCCTCAACGACAAATGGCAGGTGAAAAAATGGCACGGCACTCTGCAATTGCAGCAGCAGGAGATCGTTTCCAGCCCGGGCGCGCTTGATTTACAAAGTTATCTGACCAGTGAATCCAGTTTCCAGCAACAAAAGGCGCAGCAGGCCGAGCAGCTGCTCGCGCTGGGGAATTCCGCATTGCAAAATGGCGACCCGCAGCAGGCGCGGCGCGCGTTCCAGTCGGCCTATGGTTTGTCGCGCAACGACGCGGCGTTCAACGAGGATGCGCGGGTGCAGCTCAACAATCTCAAATTGCAGCAGGCCCTGGTGGGCTTGAACGCGCGCCAGTCCGCCGTGAACGGCGACACGGACGCGCTCGGCGGCAAGTTTCGCGATCTGCGCAACCGGAAGGACAATAACTACACGCAACAGGACGCGCAGCAGATCGTCGACAGCAACAGCGCCGAAGAAAACGCGGCGTTCATGAAACTGGCCGAACGGCTGGTGCAGCAGCAGGACGCCGCCGTTTCCAGCCCGGCCGTAATCCGCGCCAATATTCCCGAACAAGGCCGACTGCTCACCTTCAAGCGCTCCATGGACGTGGACCGCGAGGCGGACCTGAATATTGGGCTGGAGGCGGTTGCCGTCCAAACCGCTTCGTGGACCTTGCGCCTGGCGTTGCTTGCAATCACGGCATTCGTACTGGTCGGGTTTAGTTTGATCAGTCGGGCCATGACCAAAACTGGGCGGGCTTGACCGGGTGATGACGGTACCTTTTCAAAGATGCGTCAGCCGAAAAAGCAAACCGCCCGGCGAGTTACCTCGCCGGGCGGTCATTTAGCCTTTTTAATCAACGATCCTGTTTAAACCAGCTCAAGGTGCGGTCAAATATAGCTGGAAGCCGTTCACGGTGGTGAAGCTTTGTCCGGACGGGATGTTGGCAGTAAACGTGAGTGTGCCGCTGCCGCCGACCGTGCCCGTGAAGGTGTTGTAAGCCACGCCCGACCCCGCCGATATTTGCCGCGAAGTGGCGCTGGTGGTCAGGGCGCTGCCCGTGTTTCCACCCGATGCACCACTCAGGTTAAGCGTGGCTCCCTGGCCACTCGTGTCTCCGGCCGCATAAATGACCAGAGTCAAATTGGCCCCGGCGTAAGCCGTCATCCCCGTGAGGCTCACGGTGATCGTTGGCGTACTCCCGCTATACCCATAGGCATAATCCTGCATTAACGGGGTCGTCGCCGAATCCATCGTGGAACCACCAGTATCGTTATAAAGACCGGCGCCGCCCAAGGAAAGCCCAACCCCGCTCACGGTGCTGCCGCCGGAGTTGACCAGGGTGCCAGTCGTACCGGTCACCGCATTCCAGGTATCCCCAGCAGAACCCAAGACTCCCACGCCTGTTTGGGTTGCGCCGGTGCCGAAGTCTACATTGATCAGCACCGGACTGCCGGCATAAGGGGAATATGGCTTGGCACTGGCTTCCGGTGAATAGAGGCTTTCACTCGTGCCATTCAGCGCAGTCATGACGTAGTAATAGGTTGTTCCGACCGTCACACCGGTGTCGATGTACGCATTGTTGGTGGAGGTTCCGACCAGACTGTATGGCCCACCGCTGGTGGTCGCGCGATAAACCTTGTACGAAACGGCGCCCGGTGATGCCGAACAACCCAAAATCACCGAATTCGTGCTGGCTGTGGCCGTCAGTGAGAGCGGATAGGCCGCGAGCGAAACGGCACTGACGCTGGCGTAACCGCCTTCACCGCCGGCATTCTCTGCCGTCACTTGATAGGTTTCACCGGCATTGCAGCCCAAGATATGTTTGTCGGTAAATGTGGGGGTGGTCAGATTCCTAGCAATTGGCAGACCGTTGCGGTAGATGTTGTAGTAGGTCGCTCCCGGAACGGCGTTCCAGTTCAGGGTAATCCACGTGGTCATGTCGAGCCGGGGCGCGTTGGTGTTGGCGTACCAAGTGAGTCCGGTCGGGGTGGCTGGAGCCGATGGGATGGTTGGGGTTTGGGCGCTCGTGGTATAGATTGACAGATTGGCCAGGGTCGGGCTGCCCAGACCGGGACTCAGGACATTCAGCGTGACACTGTTGTTCGAGCTGGTCAGGGTGGCGTATTGGCCAGTGACTTTGTAGGTGGTTCCGCCGCCGGTGGGCGGAAACAACATCGTGCCCGCATAAGCACCGTTCACCGTGATCGGCATGGCTTGGGTGTTGGTCGAGCCGTTGGCATAGGTGACAGCCAGGAAATAGGTGCCCGTCGTTGGCGCGCTGACGGTGGACCAGGTGATGCTGCCATTCACCGGATGGGTACCGCTGCTGAAAGTCACGACTCCTTCGGTTTCGCCGCCGATGCCCGTCACCCAATCACCCGTGTTGTTCGGGCCGCAGATGCCGTCCGCTTGGGCGGCATCATAGCTGTAGGGCGAACTGCCCGTAACAATATAGGCGACCGGGCCATACGAATAATATAGGTCGGACGAATTGCCGTTGAAGACATCGTAGAACAAACCGACACTGTCGCGGATCATGGCTCCATAGCCATGATTATACTCCAGACGTGAGGACGAGATGTATCCGGCAAGATCGGTATCCACCCCCGAACCGTCACCACCAGACTGTCCGTTAAACTGGAACTTACAGCCATTGATATGGATGTCGTTACCGGAGCCGTTATAATTCTGGTTCAGGATACCAATGCCCGTCGCACCATTAAATTCACATTGGGTGAACGTGTTCGGGACCCCGATATTGCTGGAGAAGTCCAGGTGGGCGCCATCGCCCGTATAGGTCCAGGAGGAGATGCAGTTGTTCATGCTGACCCCGTAGTCTCCGGTAAAATAGATACTGTGGGAGAACCCGAGGCCATTGTCATGAAAGTTGCAGCCGGTGAGCGTGACCGTGGAGGCGTTGATGATCTGCATGGCGATGTTCTCGCCTTTTACCTCGACGTTTTTCCAGCTCAAAACGCCGCTGTTGTTGGGGTAGTAGGCACCGAAGAAAATGCCTGCGCCCGGATAACCCCCTTGCGAATAGGAGCTCGCCGAGATGCCTCCTTCAACCGTCAGGTCTTCCATGCTCATGGTGTAACCATATTGTCCCTGGGTCAAAGTGCCGATTATGGTAGTGACGCCCATGCCCGCGCCCTTGAGGCAAACATTGGGAAACATGTTGATAGTACCATAGTAGGTGCCGGCCCCCAGCAGCACGGTCCCACCACCGCTGAGATAGGTATTGTAAATGTTGCCATTGACATCGCCGCCCGGGGCGACATACACGGTGGTGCCGCCGATCCCGAACACACTGATGCCGGCGGCCTGGCTATTGACCGAGTTGGTTCCGCTGGTCAGGTTTAGCACGTACTGAAGGGATGCGTCTGATGACGTCACATTGGCAATAGTCAGGTTATAGGTTCCGCTGCCAGTAATATGACCGGTATCCACCAAGTTGGTGTAGGGTCCACCGGCGGGTCCCGATTGCCAGTGCGGCACGAGCGGTGCCGGCCCCGTGGCCATGGCGCTGAAGGTCACGGTGTCTCCCAAATCCGGGCTGACGCTAGTCGGTTGGAGGGTGAAATTGATGGCCGGCGTGAACGACACCGCCCGTACCACCAGCGCGTTGATCGTGCCGATGCCGTTAGGAAGATTTTCCTGCAGCGTCACCGTGTTGGTGCTCGCCGGTACGGTGAAATTGGCCAGCACATAGGCGTTGGTGTTCTCGGCAAACGTGCTGCTTGCATTCTGGAAGTTGACCAGTTCGCTGCTGGCCCCGCTGCGATCATCCACCGCGAACAATTGCACCGAGTACGTCTGCCCCGGCACCAAGTTGATTAATTTGATCGTCAGCGGGCTGCCGTTGTAGGCAAAGTTGTTGAGCACACTGTTCAGATTGGTGTCGCCGGTGGAGTTTCCGGTCCCGGCCGGATAAGACCCGGTGCCGTAGAGAATTCCGCTGGGGCTGGTCACGCTTGCCACGGTCGGGTCGGCAAACATGTCAAACACCACCGGCGCGTAATTGCCGCCCGGATAAACCGTGACCGGGGTCGCGTTGCCAAAGGCCACCGCCCCGACCACCGTCCCAGGCGGATTCGTGAGGATCTGACCGGCGGTCTGGCCGTTGAAGGCCACCGGGCTGCCCCACGAATACAAGGGCGGCAGCACGGTCAGGGTGGCTGGAGCGCTGGCCACGGAGCCAACGCTGTTATACGCCAACAATTGATACGTCAGCGCCCAGCTACTTGATACATTGGCGATGTTCAAGGTGCTGGTGGTCGCCCCGGAAATCTGGCCACCATTCACCAAATTCGTGTAGGGTCCGCCCACCGGGCCGGCCTGCCATTGGTAGCTCGTGGCCCCCACTGCCGAGGCGCTAAGCGTCACATTCTGGCCCGGATAAACGGATTGCGCCACGGGATTGGCGGTTATGATTGGCGGCAGGGTGGGAGCCAGAAGCAACTGGAAGCCATTCACGCCCAAGCGACCATTTTGACCGCCACCGGCTACTTGAAACGTCAGGTTGCCGCCGGTCAGTGTTCCCGCATAGACATTATAGGCCACACCGGAACCGGCGGAGAGCTGCCGGGAAATGGAAGTCGTAGTCAGCGCATTGCCGGTATTGCCGCCGATGGCCCCGCCAGTCACGGTGATGGTTTCGGTTTGTATTACCGGATCCCCGGCATAAACCACGAGGTTGAAAGCGTAATTCGTATAAGCCGACAGACCGCCGATGGAAAAATTAATATAACCGGGGTACGTGTAATAATTGAACGTTTCCAGCACGCTGGACATCAGGTTGGAAGTACCGGCATCCACCGCACCATAACTGGAACCAGGATAGGTACCGGTATAAATCGGGTTGCCCGGCTGCGTGACCGTCAGCGTCAAGCCGCTGCCGGCTCCGGTGTTGTTGAGCAGCGGCGCGGCGCTGATAGGAGTGCCGCTGCTGACATAATACGGGACAGACTCAACCGTCCATTGATCTCCGGAAGACCCCAAGACCGACGCTCCGCTTTGAACCGGTCCGGTGGCGTTGGCCGCAGTGGCAAAATTATAGGAGCCATCAAACTGAACATCCACCAGGGTGCTGTTCACTGATGATATCGTCAGCGTGGCGGGACTGCTCGTGACCGAGCCGCCGCCGTTGGCCACCACCACCTCATAGGTCAGCGCCCAATTGGTTGTTACGCCAGTGATCGCCAAGGTGCTGCTGGTCGCCCCCGAAACCGGGCCGCCATTGACCACATTGGTAAAGCCAGTGCCGCTGTTGGCCTGCCATTGATAAGTCAACGGAGCCGTGCCCGTGGCCACCACGTTGAAAGAGGTGTTCTGCCCAAGATAGGCCGATTGGGACGCAGGTTGGGTTGTGATGGTCGGAGGAACGTTTACTGTGAGGGTCGCCGCGGGACTGCTCGTCACGGAGCCGGCCGCGTTGGCGACGATCACCTGGTAATTAAGCGCCCAGGTGGCGGTGACCCCGGTCAAGGTCAAGCTGCTGGTGGTCGCACCTGCAACAATCCCACCATTGCCAACGTTCACGCCATTCGTCTGCCATTGATAAGTTAACGGAGCCGAGCCAGTGGCCACCACGGTGAAGGAAACATTGGCACCTTGATTGACTGTCTGGGATGAAGGTTGGGTCGTGATGGTTGGCGGCACAATTACCGTCAAGGTGGCCGCCGGACTGCTTGTCACGGAGCCGGCCGCGTTGGAAATAATTACCCGGTAGTTGAGCGCCCAACTCGGTGTGACGCCGGTCAAAGTCAGGCTGCTGGTGGTCGCGCCAGCGACAATGCCACCGTTGCCCACGTTGACATTGTTGGTCTGCCACTGGTAGCTCAATGGTGCCGTGCCGGCCGCCACCACGCTGAACGAAGCGTTGGCACCTTGATTGACCGTCTGGGACGAAGGCTGGGTGGTGATAGCCGGGGGCACAGTAACGGTCAAGGTGGCCGCCGGACTGCTGGTCACGGAACCGGCCGCATTGGAAATAATTACCCGGTAATTGAGCGCCCAACTCGGCGTGACCCCGGTCAAAGTCAGGCTGCTGGTGGTCGCGCCCGAGACAATGCCGCCATTGCCCACATTGACATTGTTGGTCTGCCACTGGTAGCTCAATGGCGCGGTACCCGTGGCCACCACGCTGAAAGAGACGTTGGCACCTTGATTGACTGTCTGGGATGATGGCTGGGTCGTGATCGCCGGAGGGACGATCACCGTCAAAGTAGCCGCCGGGCTGCTGGTCACGGAACCGGCTGCGTTGGAAACAATTACCCGGTAGTTGAGTGCCCAACTCGACGTGACGCCGGTCAAAGTCAGGCTGCTGGTGGTCGCGCCCGCGACAATGCCGCCATTGCCCACGTTGACATTGTTGGTCTGCCATTGGTAGCTCAATGGTGCCGTGCCAGAGGCAACCACACTGAAAGAGGCGTTGGCACCTTGATTAACCGTTTGGGACGAAGGCTGGGTGGTGATAGCCGGGGGCACAGTAACGGTCAAGGTAGCCGACGGACTGCTCGTGACCGAACCGCCAGTATTGGAGACAATCACCCGATAATTGAGCGCCCAGCTGGGCGTGGCCCCCGTCAAGGTCAGCGTGCTGCTGGTCGCGCCCGAGACAATGCCGCCGTTGCCCACGTTGACATTGTTGGTCTGCCATTGGTAGCTCAAAGGCGCCGGGCCGCTGGCCACCACGCTGAAGGAGGCGTTGGCACCTTGATTGACCGTCTGGGATGAAGGCTGGGTCGTGATGGCCGGACGGTTCGTGATGGCGATCAATTGCACATTATCAAAGTCAAAATAAGACTGCGCTGGAGAGGCCGGCATCGAGAAACCCACGACCACGTCGCCGTTGCCGCCTTCACTGCCCGTTCCCGTGTAGCTCAGGGTTCGGTTTGTGAACGCGCCCTTGATGAGCGTGGCGGAATTGATGACATTGGAAGCGATGACGGCCAATGATGAATTATATAAAAGCATCGTGCTATTGGTGGCAAAAAACTGAGCGTTGGTCTGCAGACCGAACGCCGCCGTCAACTGGTAGTTCACCCCGGCGGCATATTTGACGCCCGTATCCTGATAGATCGTGCAGCCGCCATTGGCGCCATACGCAAACAACTGGCAGAAATTGGTGCCATTCATCCCGACCGGACTGGTCGAGGGCCACGGTTCCGAGGTGCCGGTGCCGCCGGGATTGATGACCGCATAGACGGCCGAGCCGGAAATGGACGTGCTCCAGTTAGGCAGGCTCGCGGTTTCATAGTTGCCTTCGGTCACGGCCGGATTTTCAAACGACGCGTTGGTGATGACAATGGTGTTGGTCACCTGGCTGAAACCGCTGCTGACGAGGACGAACAGCAGGGCCAAGCCAAGGAACAGGGAGGTTGCTTTCAGTTTCATGCTATGGGGTTGGGGCAGGTTTCGGATAAGGGTTTTTGGGGACGAGGGGACACTATGAGGGCTGAGTAGATACTACATTGCTCATGCGTTAGTTATGGGGGACGGCGTTAAAGCTATCAAAGCTACAATTAATTACAAGGGAAAAATAAAATAATTGTGCTATGACACCTTCTTATCAACCGCAAAGAAACGGACAAAACAATATTGAAAACTAATTTTGAAATGTAGTATTGCACCCGCTCGGTTTTTAAGAGCCTGTCTTAAAATTCCAAAAGGTGCTGTTTTTGGGGAAATGGCTGACTGGCGAGACGCGACGAAGGAGAATACCCTAGGTGGGTCTTAGACTGAGGAGTAACGAAGCCAGACGGCTTTTTCCGCAAAAACCCTCCGGGCGGCGGGCCTTTTGTCTTTGTCCAGCGTTGGCTCGGTCGTTACAGCCCGCTGCGGGGATGCTCCGCCCTCGCCGCCTTGGCCAAAGCCAAAATTCCCAGCCGCAGCACCCTTTGCAATTTTCAGACAGGCTCTAACAGTGAGCCGGGAAAAAACCTGCGACTCGATTGGCCGAATGGTCGTCAAGCACACGCAAGCGTGCCAAGGCGGTTCCTTCTTCAAGGGGAAGGCTAGGATGAGGGCGAGCGTCAAACCTATAATGGCTGCGATCACCAAGATCGAGCCCGAGGGTGAACCCGCTGACGACAGCAGCGGGTGAAGTGAGAACACCCGACGGAGTGTTTTTAGTTTGTTTTTTCATAGGCAGAGTAATGTAACCCAGTAACTGACACCGGGCCTCTGCCTTCTCATCCTATCTTGTTAGGGGCTCCGGCGACTGGCGACTGGTCTAATAGACACATGATGCAACTAAAAGAATTAATGCGATAACCAAAAAGACAACCCGGATGGCATGGAGCAAATCCCAGCGACGCCGCAAATCCCGCCAGTTTGCCGGCAAAGAATCTGGCTGCCAGCGGGCAACTTGGTTGTTAATGGGAACGGGCAAAAGCAAGGAGTAAACAATCATGATAGCCCAAAGCACCGCCGAAGCGAGTGCCAGCCACCACGGAATGCCTCGTGTTGTGTGCGCAACAAAAGTCACTGCAATAGTAAGCAGAAGTGTAACCGCATACCAGAATGGCATGACCATGCCGAAAACCTGCGCCAATGTCTGAACGGCTCGGACATGCACCGCGTCCTCAAGGCGGCTGATGCGAGGGTGAACGAACAACGCAACGGCAAGCTCGATACCGGTCAACGTGCCAGCGACCACGATAGCGATGATCTCAATAAGACGAATGATGTCTGGATTCATACAATGGCATAAAGTAAAAACGCAACTTTAGTTAAACGCAAGTCGCCAACGAAAAAAGAGCCACCGCCGACTCGCGACGTGGATTGCAACCGCAGCGGCAACGGCTCCGGCGAATGGTTAGGCCACTGGCTCATGTCTAGGCCAAAATAAAAGGACGGCTGAAACGAGCGCAAAAAGGCCTAATCCGTCAGCCCAACAAATAGAAAAAGGCCTGTCATCAACAACCGACCAAATGACGAGAATTGCGTTAAAAACAGCAAACAACCCCAAGAAACTGCGTGCCCATCTTGCACCACGGATTAGGAAAATACTTACTATCACACCAGCCAAATAAATCAGACCCATAAAAAGGACCTTAAAGAAAAGGAGCGTAGGTCTGAATTTAGTAAGCTCGAAACCAATGAGCTGACATAACCGCCAAATCAACAAAAATGCCATGAAGCTGCAAAGGGCCAGCCAAAGTATGCCGAGGATGCGATATGTTTTCATAAACATGTAAGTCGCCTAGACAGTATGGCTGGCGATGAAAGTGAAACAGGTGTCTGCTCTCCGGAGTAAACGTGGGTTGCACCGCGTGAACGGTGCCGAGCCACAGGTTGTGGGACTCACGCCCCAGACACCAGACATTAGGAAAATAGACACCATGAAGACATACATACTGCGCCAACCGAAACCTGTCGAGCCGCAAAAATCAAGCCGTACACCCCGCCCGAAACCCGTTCCCTCGGTGGAGCAGCGCGGCATCCACACGCGCCAGCCGGGCGAGCATCTGGGCGTCGCGCCGGTCGCACTTGCGCTCGTTGCGGGAGATGGCGTGGAGCTTGCGGGGATTGGCCACGATGACCGTGGCCCCGAGGCCGGTGAGGTAACAGCTGATCCACGGGCTGTGCGTGCCCGCCTCCAGCGCGACGGTGGCGCGGGGAAACTCCGCGAGGAGCTGCGCCAGGGCCGGGCGGGTGTTGGGCAAGGCCGCCTCGCGGACGATGTTGCCGGCGGGATCGAGCACGCAGACGTGATGCGCCCGATCACCGAGATCGAGGCCGAGGGTGAACCCGCTGGCAGCAGCAGGCGTGGAGTTAGGAACAACGGCGGGTGTAGGACTGGTTTTAGTGGTGTTAGTTTTCATAGACAGACTTTATCACCAACGCATCATTGCGTCAGCGGTCTGCCTTCTCATCTAATCTCGTTAGGCGGCGGCAATTTCACAATCACCTATGTAACTCAACCTGCTGCTCTCCCAAATCCGCAGTGGCTGTGTCAGTCTTCAATTTTGCGTCATGTAAAGCAAACATCACGACATCTTTGGCAACTGGTGCAGACGAAAATGTCCCAGTATCCGCACTGATTGTCTGTATCTTGCCGGTGGATGACTTAGTAGTAATTGTAACACCTTCAAGAGAAGCGCCATCTCGTTTCGTGACGTGTAGAACAGAATCACCCCATTTAGTGTCCGTGCCTGTTTTTATGATGTCCATCGCTTGGCCAGTTGGTGCTGCTTGCTTCTTAGAGCAACCAACAAAAAGCAAACTCGATAGCAAAATGAGGAGTGTGTATTTCATAAATGTGTAGCCGCCTAACTATTGATTCGGTCGCAAAATGCGTTTAATCATAATCGGGTTTTCCCGATGGTATTTAATGCTTTCTGATTTGTCAACAATGGTTTATAAGAAAAACACCCATGAATATTGAACCGGCAAAAACCACCCGAACACGGGGTCGGCTGATTCTCAATGCCCGTCCCAAGCAGCGGTGACCAAAATAGAGCGGGCGACCGGTAAGTGAAGAATTCGTGAAACTTGCCGGCCGCCCGTCGCCCAGAAACATACCGGGCAAATCCCAGGTTGAAATTGTAAAGTTGAGGGTTGATGACGGCGGAAGCGGCGTGGACTGACGATTCCGCAGTTGCGGGTGGGAATTTTCACCCCCAACCCGCAACGCTCTACCCCCAACGATGATCAGGTGGACATGATGGAGCCGGGGGCGGTCCAATTGCTCGCGCCCGTGCTGCCGCCAACGGCCCGTGCCCGCACCAGATAGGTGGTGCCCGGCACCAGGTTTGCCAGCAAGATCCGCTGCGACTGCGAGGTGGGGAGGCACGCCTCCACCCACGTCTTGCCGCCATCCGTGCTGGTCTCCACCTGATAAACCTTGGCGTTGCGGACCGCCAGCAGTTGCAGGAGCACCTGCATGGTGCCGTTGTTCCACAGGCCCACGATGGCGGTGTCGTCCAGCGGTGAGGAACTGTGGTTGTAGCTGACCGGCAGGTAGCCGGTGGATAGCAGCATTTCCAGGTTGTCCTTGACGATCGTCTCCACGTAGTCCGCATCGGTGTCCAAGGCGGCGGTCAGGGCGTCAAACGCCGTGTCCCGGGCCGCATACGTCGGCGAGCCGCCCGTGATGGTCGCCGCCTGTTTGGCGGCCAGGTCGGTTGTCAACGTCTTGAGGGTTGCCGGTGAAACCGGCAGGTTGGGGAATTTGACCGGGTCCAGGTTGGTCCCGACGTTGGTGCCGAAGATCACGAGATGATCGGGCTTATATTGATAAAAGTTCCGAAGAATACCCAGGTTTGATCTCATTATTTACTTTCCGAATTCTTTTTCGATGGCCGCCCGCTGGTTTTGAGGGGATTGGGCGACGTTAAAAATAAAAGCATCAGCCATGCCACTCATAGGCGACGGCTGTCTTCCGGAGCCCGCCGCCCGGTCTTAAGCCTCAAATGCTTTTGAAGAGTTTGATAAACCCTTTGAACTTCACGACGAAGTCTTTGAAAGGTTTCAAAAAGTCTTTGAAGAGTTTTAAAAACTCTTGGAACTCCACGCCAAACTCTTCGAAGAGTTTTGAAAAGTCTTTGAACTGCGCGCCGAACTCTTTGAAGAGATTCAAAAACTCTTCGAACTCCACGACGAACTCTTCGAAGAGTTTTAAAAAGTCTTTGAAGAGTTTTGAAAACTCTTTGAACTCCACGGGCCGGTTTTAGGACAAAAGTGTCTCAAATTCGGCAGCGATGTGTTGAAATGGGACAAAACCGGGGCCGGGAAGTCCATTCCACCCGGCACCGGCGGTTTTTTCAACCCATTTTAGCCCAAGTTGCTTTACTCGAAGTCGCTCTTGGGGGCCGGTGTTGCTACCGGTGCCGGCGACTGGGCACGCTGTGCTTTCACTTCTTCAGGCGTCACCTCAAGGCCGGAGTTGCCGAATGAGTTGTAAACAAAGGTCAGGGCATTCGCAACATCCTGGTCGCTCAGCGGGAACGACGGCATGTTGTTCTTGAATTTCGTCCCATTCACCACCACTTCGCCTTGCCGGCCAAAGATGACGGTCTGGATGGCCCGATTTTTGTCCGCGTTCAAGAAATCCGAGCCAGCGAGCGGGGGAAACACGTTCGGCAGGCCCCGTCCCGAGGGCTGATGGCAGGCGGCACAAATGGACATGAAGAGATGCCGGCCAAGCTCGATTTTCTCGGCCTTGGTTTTGGCGGCTCCTGCCGGTGGAGGCACGCCCTGTAGACCGCCATGGTCCACCCAGTTCCGGATGGTGACGCGGTCGGCATCGGAGAGAGCCTGGGATTCCGGGCTGTTGGCCACCGGCATGGATTCCTTGTAATAACTTCCCCGCCAACTGTCCCAGATGCGTCGCCGGATCTCCCAGCGGTCGGCATAGGCGGTTTTATAATCCAACCAATCATAGATGAACCGGGATTGCTGGTTATGGCAGCGGGAGCAGTTGCCCATGAAAATCGGCTGGATGTCGCGGAGGTACGTCGGGGCCGAGTTGGTGGCGGCGGAAACATTGCTGTCTGGCGTCGGGGTCGGGTTGCTCTGGGCCGGAGCTTGGGCCAACACGAGGCTGGCAAACAGTGCCGTGATCAATGACCGGCCCAACCGGACTGGCGGATGAGGATTTGAAAATGATGAATAATTCATGACTGTTGCTGGTTTAAAGGTTCAATCGCAATTTTAGAAGCCCAGGGACAGTTGTAACAATAGTTGGTCGGTTTGGGATGGATCGTTGCTGTGGAGGAACTCATAGTCGCCTTCCAGCAGCAGTGTGTTGGTGAGATAATAGATCATGCCCACGGTGTAGCGCTGGGTCTTAAAGTCGAAGGCGTTGTTGTTGCCGTCGTAGGTGTGCAGCAGTCCGTCGTAACGACCCACCAATTCAAGGTTGTTGATCGCCGGCAGTTCCAGATTCAATCCAGCCAGCTTGTATGCCGCCTGCATCCACCAGCCCTGCTGCGTGTTGACCCCAAGGTCGCCACTGCCGTATTGGGTCACAATATATTCGCCCTTGGCCTCAAAGTTCGGTCCCAAGTGCAGGGCGGCATCCAGCACACCCGCGGACCAGAGATATTGTCCGGCATTGTCCCATTCGCCCGACTGGCCGGAGACGCCGAGTTCCACGTCATAATGCGGGTGGTAAAACGGGACGAACAATCCCAGGCGTGCGCCACCGGACGGGTTGCCGTGCAGGTTCGCCGTCGTGCCGTCGGAGGTGACCCCGACGTTCCCGCCCAAATCCAGCGCCCCGCCATTGGCGGTGCCATCCGCCGAGCTGGGGCCGTTGACGCCCCAAACGGAATAGTTGATATACTTGCCGGCATCGCCAAGCGCCACTGCGCCGCGCAATTCCGCGCCCACGCCGCTGCCGGGCAGCAACGCATCAATCGCCAACGGGTCATCGGGAATCTTGTTCAACCAACCGGCGCCCCGTTCGGTATAAGTACCCAGCGGCAGCAGGATGTCTCCGGCGCAAATGGTAAGATAGTCGTTCAACACATAATCAATCTGCGCAAAACTCACATTGAAGGAGGTCGTGTAGCCGGAACTATTCGGGGCGCTATTTTGGAGGGTGGTGTCGAAGCCGGCCTCGAACAAAATATTATCCCCGGCGCGATACAGAAAGATGGGCGCAAAATCCGCCATCACAAAGCCGCCGTGCTGGCCGGCCACCTTGTCGTATTGAAACTCCGCATCGCCGAGCATCATGAAGTTGTGGTTGACGGTCGCTTCATCCAGGGGCGGCCGGGGAATCGGCTGCGTCTGCGCCGCTTCAATGACCTTCTGTTCCGTGTTGGTGGCGATCTGCTGCGTTTCCGCCAGCTTGTCCTGCAGCTGCTGGAGTTGCTGGACATCTTGTTCATGCACTTGTTCCACCAGCTGGTTCGTTTGCTTCAAACTCTGCACCTGTTCGCTCAACTGCTGCACGGCGGCCTTCAGGGCATTGAAGTCGGCATCGCTCACCTCGGCAGAAACCGGCCTGGGCAGCGCCAACCCCAGGATGCCGGCGGCGGCCAGGACAATTACCCGGTGTTTTGATTTCATGGTCATTTTCATTCGTGGTTCAAATAAGGGTTGGTCGGTTTAACGGCCGCTGTTTTCCTGGAGGTACTGCAGGATCAGTCGGGACTGACTGACGGGAATGTTCGCGCGCACCTGCATGTGCAACATGATGGTCCGCCATTGAGCCCCCGTTCGTTCAGTGGGGTAACGCTCCTGATGGCAGCGGTTGCAGTTGATCGAATACAGTTCCGCGCCGGTCAGCGGCCCTTTCGGCGCTGGCTTGGCCACCACGTCCGTAGCCGGGGTGCTCGCGACCACGGCATTGGTGGCGGGCGGGTTCGCCGGGGGGGTGCCGGTGGTCGGTTCCGCCGAGTAGAGGTTGGCCCCCCGGCTGCCAAGCATCGCGATTACGATCAGGGTGGCGAAAGTCGCCGGGGCTTTCAGGTTTTTGATTTTGTTCATGTTGTTTTCAGATTTATGGCAAAATTATTATCGCCACCTCGGGGTGGACACCCCATGGACGGGCTTCCAGAGTTCAGTTAAAATCAAATTTTGAATTTGCATTGGCTAGGCGGCTTGACCTCGAAGTTTCACGCTTTGTCAGGTTCAGGTCGCATCAGCTAAAGCTTGTTTCGCTCCCATTTGGGAATCGCATCCATTTCAAATCATTGCCTCGTCTAATAATTAACAGTAACCAGTCTATTGAGCAGGCTAGGCCTTGGCTCACCCTTTATTGTCTTTTGGTAAACAAATTTTGGTGGTCATGAATGGCATACGCCACATTGACGGAGGTACCCCGCTTTACTATTCTTCCGGCATGGCAAAAATGGCGGTGGAAAAAACTCTGGTTCCGGTCGATGACCTTCGTCCAGTGAATGTCCCCGCGCCCCGCTTTCCCAATCTCCCCGCCGGCTTCGTTTGTGCGTTATGAAAACCGTCCCCACTCAATTCGGTGAAGTCACGCTGCTGGAACCACCGGCGGAGCTGCTCCAGACCATCCGGTCTTTTTTGCCGTTCGGCCTCATCCATAATGACCCACCCGAACAGGGGGCGGACTATGGCCTCGTCATGCAATGCGGGGAATTCGAGCTGATGGGCATCCGGCAGCAGCCCGAGGATGATACCTACCAGCGCTGCCTGGGTACGCAGATGGATAACAACGTATTGATCGCCCATTGCCTGGCTGAATATCTTCAGGCGGGATTCTCCGGCCTGTTCCTGCCCTGCACCTATCTCACCGCTAAAAAACGGTCCCTGTTTCAATCCGGCATCGCCTATTTTGGCTATCCCTCGCCGCTGGGGCGGGAATGCCTGGAATATCCCTTTGAAAGTGCTTTCGACGGCCAGTTCGGCCACGGCTTCACGGCCATGGTCACCGTCTTCATGCGCGGCCTGCAGCACAGTTCCAAGGCGACGCGCCTCCCGCTGGCACCGCCAGTGGGGTTGAACGTGCGTTACCGGCAGCAGCTCGGCTTTCTGGATTTTGGCTTCATGCTGGTCGGGTCGCAGGTGGTATGCCTCAAGACCGTGATCGCACCGGAAAGAGATCTGAGTTGGACGGCGTTGCGGGAAAATGGCATCACCACCGTATATCATCTGCGCTGCCTGCCGGCGGCCATCGAAGCGGGGCAATTGCCCCTCGCCAAGCCGATCCACGAACCGGACGTCTCCGGCCAGCCCCCGGCCGGCCGCGTTTGACGCCAGCTTGAAAATCCTCGCTGGGGAGCCACGGAAGCTCCATGGTTGCACGGCCATCTTCTATTCGCTGTAAACGGCCGATGCTCGTTAAGACTGGCGACCCAATTCATGTCCGAACCCTGACCTAGCATGTCCCGTATCCGCCTAGAATCGGACCGGATTCAAAACTATGTTGGCTTGGAAAACGATGCATGAAAAACTGGTTTAGGCAACGCAAAATCAGGCCCCCGGCTGAACTCTGGGAGGTTATTCTCGGCGCGCTCTTCGGATTGATGTTTATTTCTTGATGGCGGGACAAAAAGCTTTACCGCGCCCAAGCCGCAAGCCAATGCCGGAACCAAGCGAAGCGAAACGGTGCTGGACAGCCATTCGTGCGCGAGCCTTCGCGGCAGCCCTTGGGTTCATCTGAATTTCATCTGTGTCCATCGGCGGAAAGCATTTTCACGGGGTTAATTTCTTTTTCCGGCGCTCATTTCGTGGTTAAATTTTTCCCGCGATGATTCAATACCTCGATTTGCTCCGGCACGTCCACGAACACGGCAAGTTCAAGGCCGACCGTACCGGCACCGGCACGTATTCGCTGTTCGGAGCGCAAATCCGCTGCCCGCTGCGTGACTCATTTCCGCTGCTCACGACCAAGAAGGTCCACACCAAGTCCATCATCTACGAGCTGCTCTGGTTCCTGCGCGGCGACACAAACATCAAATGGCTCAACGAGCATGGCGTGACCATTTGGGACGAATGGGCGAACAAGGCGACCGGCGACCTTGGCCGAGTCTATGGCGCGCAATGGACGGACTGGCGCACTGCCGACGGCCGCAGCCTCAACCAGATTGACGACGTGATCACGCAGATCAAAAAGAATCCCGACAGCCGGCGGCTTATCGTCAGCGCGTGGAACCCAGGTGAACTTCAGACGATGGCGTTGCCGCCGTGTCACACGCTGTTCCAGTTTTACGTGAGCGAAGGCGAATTGAGCTGCCAACTTTACCAGCGCAGCGCGGATATTTTCCTTGGCGTGCCCTTCAACATCGCCAGCTACGCGCTGCTCACATTGATGGTGGCGCAGGTCTGCGGTCTGAAACCGGGCGATTTCGTCCACACCTTCGGCGACCTGCATCTTTACGCAAACCATGTCGAGCAGGCGAAACTGCAGCTCGCGCGCGAACCGCGTGCGCTGCCGCAGATGAAGTTGAACCCGGCGGTGAAAGACATTCACGACTTCAAGTTCGAGGATTTTGAACTGGTCGGCTACGACCCGCACCCGGCCATCAAGGCACCGGTGGCGGTCTAAATGAAACATTTCAAAGCCATCGCCGCGATGTCGTTGAACCGCGTAATCGGCGCGGGCAACAAGATTCCGTGGCACCTGCCGGAGGATTTCAAGTGGTTCAAGCAGATGACCTCTGGCAATGTCGTCATCATGGGGCGCAAGACGTTCGAGAGCCTCGGCAAGCCGCTGCCCAACCGCATCAACATCGTGCTAAGCCGGCATCCGGGGCGGTTGCAGCGGGATTTCCCGAAGGTCTTCGGCAACGCCTGGGTCGGGCGCGGCAAGACGCACTTGCCCGACCGGCCGCATCAGTTTGAGCTTCCCAAGGTCGGCGGTGCGGCGACGGTGGACCTGCGCATCATCAAGGATTTCCTAAAGCTCGACCCGGCCAGCTCGCCGCTGGAGTTTTTTATCGCGGGTGGCGCGCAGATTTATGAGCAGGCATTACCGTTATGCTCCGACCTTTACCTCACCCTGGTAAAACGCGAAGTCGAAGGCGGCGACGCTTTTTTTCCTCCGTTCGAGGACAAATTTGAACTGGTGGACACCCTCCGGAATGAGTCGGAGTTCAGGATTCTTCATTATCGACACCGTTCGTTGCGGGCTTAAAACTGCTGGCATCCGTTGTGCTACCGGTTGGCGGAACATTGAGTGAATACATCGAATCCATTTCAAATCCCGTCTTGTTTGCAACGCGCGGACCTTCAACAACGCCGCCGGAACCGGTTCAAGAAAATCGTCGTGGCCTCGGTGGCCGCCTTCGTGACCCTGCTGGTGGTGCTGCTGATTGAGGGATGCGTGAGTGAACAGGCCAAGACTGCAACCGCCAGCCCCGTGACGGCGCATTGAAGCGTTGACGCCGCCTGCGGTCTGACGCTTGGCCCCACCGCGATCCGGCTGTCCAAAAACTTGGACGGCCAGTCTGGTTTTTGACCAATAAAAAAACGGCGGACTGTGACCAGTCCGCCGTTTGGAATTTTACAACGGGTAGAATTATTCCGCCGTCTTGACGTCGTCGAGCGCGTCGAAGGCGTGCTGCAGGGCCACCAAGTCTTCACCGGGCTTAAGCGCATCTAGGATCTTCTGCTCTTCCTTGATCTGCTCGTCGGTGTAGGCGGCGGCCTTGATGGACAGGCCGATGCGGCGCTCATTGCGGTCGATTTTCACGACCCTGGCGCTGACTTCCTGACCGGGCTTGAGGACATTCTTGATCTTGTCCACGCGTTCCTCGCTGATCTGCGAGATATGGACGAGGCCGTCAATCTCGTGCTGTAGGCCGACAAACGCGCCGAAGCTGGCGAGCTTGGTGACCTTGCCCGTGACCAAGTCGCCGACTTTGTAAAGCGTCTCGATATTGGACCACGGATCGGGATCCAGTTGTTTCATACCGAGCGCGATGCGCTGGTTCGGGCGATCTACTTCAAGCACGGTGGCCTCAACATCGTCGCCCTTCTTCATCATTTCCGAAGGATGATTGATCTTGCGGGTCCACGACATGTCGGAAACGTGGACCATGCCGTCGATGCCTTCTTCCAGTTCGACAAAGGCGCCGTAGCTGGTGAGATTGCGGACCTTGCCCTTGACCTTGGTGCCGACGGTGTATTTCGCCGCCGCGCCATCCCACGGATTGCTTTCCAACTGGCGAACGCCGAGGGAAATCTTCTGTTCCTCGCGGTTGATACCGAGGACGACGGCTTCGATTTCCTGATCCTGCTTGAGGACGTCGCTGGGCTTGGCCACGCGCTTGGTCCAGGAAAGTTCGGTGACGTGGATGAGGCCTTCGACGCCGGGTTCGAGCTGCACAAACGCGCCGTAGGGGACGAGGCTGACGACCTTGCCCTTGACCTTGGTGCCGACCGGGAACTTGGCTTCAATGTTGTCCCAGGGATTGGCGAGCTTCTGCTTGAGGCCGAGGCTGACGCGTTCCTTTTCCTTGTTCACGTCGAGGACGACCACGTCAAGTTCCTGGCCGACCTTGAGAATTTCCGACGGATGGCCGAGCCGGCCCCAGCTCATGTCGGTGATGTGGAGCAAGCCGTCGAGACCGTTCAAATCAATGAACGCGCCGAAATCGGTGAGGTTCTTAACCGTGCCCTTGCGGATGTCGCCCGGCACCATTTCGCTGAGGAGCTTCGCGCGCTTGTCGTTGCGCTCGGCCTCGATGAGTTCGCGGCGGGAAAGCACGATGTTCTGGCGCTCCTGGTTGATCTTGACGACCTTGAATTCGTAGGTGTTGCCCACGAACGACTGGAGATTCTTCGGCGTGATGACGTCGAGCTGCGACGACGGCAGGAAGGCCTCGACGCCGACGTTGACAATAAGACCGCCCTTGACGACCGCCGTGACCTTGCCGCTGACACGACCGCCTTCGTTGCATATCGACAGAATGCGTTCCCAGTTTTTCTTGAACTCCGCCTTCTGGTGCGAGAGGACGACGGTGCCTTCCTTGTTTTCGAGTTTCTCGATCAGCACGTCGATCGTGTCGCCGACCTTGACGGCCTGGGGTTCCAGAAATTCGTTGAGCGGGACGATGCCTTCGCTCTTGTAGCCGATGTCCACGAGGACTTCTTTGGAACGGACTTCGATGACGGTGCCTTGGACAATTTCGCCCTGGGCGACAATCTGCTTTTTGCTCTGTTTCAGAGCCTCTTCCATGGTGAGCATAATATTACGGGACTGAACTGCGGGAGACTTTTCGTTCCGAACGGAACGGGAAGACTCCATTGCCTAACTAACTAACTAACGCTGCCGGGGCAACGGAGGTTAAAGGTTAGGTTGTTGGTTAACGGTTTTTTCTCAGCCTCAAACGAACATCCGCACACGCGACGTTCAGGCAGTGTTAAGAATAGGCGAAACGCCCCGAATGGCAAGCACAAATCTGGGCCCCCAACTATTGCGCCACCGGCTTGGTCAACGGCGGCAGTTCGTTCGGTGGTTTCACCAGTGGCAGTTCCGACGGCTTGGTTCGGCGCGTGCCGCCTTTCACAAACACGTCGCCGTCGTCGTTCACGGCGAGGCGCGGACGCGAGAAATAATTGTCATAATAATCCAGCAGCGCCAGCGTGCCGTCCGGATTCACAATGGCATAGGTGAAGGACTGCCCGCCCGTCTGCCACAACACGTTCAGCCGGCTCTGCCGGTCCACTTGCTGCTCCGGATGGCTGAACGACACCATCGGCCCAAGCGGCGTCACCTTGAACACCTGCGCTTCCGCCGCGTCGCTTACCTGCACATACAAGCGCAGTTGTTCCTTCAGGTAATTCGCCTGCTCCAGCGAGTACTTGAGCACCTTGGGCGCAAGGTTTGTGCCGTCCTGCACGCCGAAATTCTGCGCCCACAGTTTAGCGCCCGAGATCACGTCGAAATGTTTTGGCGCGCTCGCCAACTGCGATGACCAGTCCTTGATATGCAACGTCGCGATCACCCGGTAGCGGCCCGGCTTGGTCATTGCGAAATACGGCTGCAGATCGACCCGCTTGATGGCCAATTCCGACGTCTCCAAGTCGAACGCCCCCGTCACCGGCACCTCGGCGTTCTTGGTCACCACGAACCCGTCATCCGCCTCTACATTAAACGTCAGCCAGTCCGCGTCCGCGCCCAGATGCAGTTGCTGGCCGGACCGGTTGGTGATCTTGACCGCCAGCGGCACCGATTCGCTCGGCAGAAAATCATCCTGAGCCATCGTCAACTCCACATCCACCTGCGCCGAAACGCGCAGCACGGCCAGCAATCCCAGCGCGAACACGAATAAAGTTTTCATGCGATTTCCGACAAGTTAAACCTCCCGCCGTTCGAGGCAACCTAAAAGGAGGCACCCCGCACCCGGCAGGGGAAGTGCGCGGGGAATTGATTTTAATACCGCGGCGCAGTGCCGGGCCGGCCGGGTTCAGCCGCCAACACCACGAACATGTTCCGAAGCTGTTTCAGTTTTGCTTTCGCCGCCGTGAGCTTCCTGTTAAAACTTTCGCAGGTGGAAACTCCCCTCCCCAGCATGTCTCCCGTGACCGGCGACCGCCTTGTGCGCTTCGTGGGTGACAAAATCATTTTCTCCATCCGCGCGGGCAACACGGCGGCCGGGCAAAAAAACTGGTCCGCCCGCCTCCGCACGAACCTCGGCCGGGCTGCGGCGCGCCGCCGGGAAATCATCTCCGCCCACGCCGGCCAGGCGGTGGTCGCCAATTCCTCATGGCGCGATGTGCCGATGACGCCAGCCGCCGACGGCTGGCAGATCGAGCTGCCGCTGGCGGAGGTGGGCTACTTCAAGGCCAAGGCGTATCTGCTGGATGACAAAAACTGGCAGCATTGGCCGGACGGGCCGGACGTGGGTATTTCCGTCCATCCTAATTTTGCGCGCACGGCCAACACCATATACTGCGCATTCACCCGACTCTTTGGCGCGACAAAGCAGCTCGCCACCACGGCGGAACTGATGCTGGACACCCAGCTCAAGTCGCTCGAAGCACTCGGCTATGCCACGCTGCCGCCGTCCGGGAAATTCCGCGAGCTCACTCGGCAGCTGCCGTTCATAGTGAACCAGCTCGGCTGCCGGGTCATTCATCTGCTGCCGGTGCATCCGACGCCGACGACGTATGCGCGGTTCGGACGTTTCGGCAGCCCGTATGCCGCGCTGGACCTGACAGCGGTGGATCCGGCGCTCGTCGAGTTCGACCAGCGCACCACGGGCATCGACCAGTTTTGCGAGCTCACGTACACCGCCCATGCCCTGAACGCGCGGGTGTTCATCGACATTGTCATCAACCACACTGGCTGGGGTTCCACGCTGCAGGAGAATCATCCGGAGTTTTTTCTCAAACATCCGGATGGCGCGTTTGCCAGCCCCGGCGCCTGGGGCACGGTCTGGGAGGATCTGGTGGAACTGGAACAGCACGACGTGAAGCTCTGGGATGTTATTGCCGATTCGCTGCTGACGTGGTGCCGGCGCGGCGTGGACGGCTTCCGCTGCGATGCCGGCTATAAAATTCCGGCCCCCGCGTGGCAATACATCGTGGCGCGCGTCCAGGATGAATTCCCAGAAACCATCTTCCTGCTGGAGGGGCTCGGCGGCTCGTGGGACGCCACAGAACTGCTGCTCACCGAGGGCGGCATGCAATGGGCGTATTCCGAGCTGTTCCAGAATTATTCCGGCAAAGATGTCGCTTGGTATCTCGACTATGCCAACCGCCAGAACGGGAGGGTCGGCAGCTACGTTAATTATTCTGAAACGCACGACAACAGCCGGCTTGCGGAAAAGGGCCGCGCGTGGTCGCTGCTCCGCAACCGCCTATGCGCGCTCACCAGCCCGAGCGGCGGCTTCGGCTTCACCTGCGGGGTGGAATGGCTGGCGACCGAGAAAATCCGCGTCCACGGCAATACCGGCTTGAACTGGGACGCCGCCGAAAACATCGTCCCGCAACTCGCGCAACTGAACCGGCTCATCTCGGATCATCCGTGTTTTTTCGACGGCGCAAAACTGACACGCCTGAGCGCGCCGGATTCGCCGGTCTATGCGCTGCTGCGCGAATCGGCCGAAGGCAAGGACGCGGTGTTGGTGCTGGTCAATACCGATGTGCTAAAGGAAAACGCGGTCGGCTTGGATGTTTCCGCTTTCCGCACGCCGCTTGCCACTTTTCAAATTGACCTGTTGGACCAACCGCTCCCGAAGCTGGCCGTGGCCAATGCAGTGACCACCTTCACGCTCGCGCCGGGCGCAGCCTGCTGCCTCGCGACCGATTTGAAACCGGCCGGCTTGGCCGGCGACGCTTACCGCCGCGCCCGCGCGCAGGCCGCCTGGGCCTTGGAGGCACTCAATCAAATCATCGCCGCCGAGACCATTGACGGCTTGGACTGGCACTGGCTCGCGGAGCAGGTGGGACATTCGCCAGCAAATTTTCTCGCCGCCGCCAGCGAATTCGCCGCGCGCCGGGCCAAGGCGCCGTTTGCCGGCGTGCTGGCGGAGGTCGCGGCCGGCAAAGTCTTTCCGCGCGTCGTCGGCTGGACCCTGCTGGACGCCCGCCGCATCACGCTCGTGCCGCCCGGCCACTGGCTGCTGATCGAAGATTCCGCGCCGTTCCGGGCCACCCTGGAAATTACGAATGCCGCGGGTGGAAGTTCTGAAGACTTCCGCGCAAAACCGGTTCAATCCATTGCCAACGGTGAGGTTCATATTGCGTGCTTCGCGCCGGGCCAGCCGGTCGGCGACGCGCAGTTGACCTTGGAACGCTACGCCACCACGTCGCAAAAAATTTCCGCCACCGTCCGGTTTCTTCCCGCGAATCCGCCAGCCGCCAGCCGCCGGGCGCAACCCAGCGACTTGGTTTTGCTGACCAATGGCCGGGGGGGCATGGCGCGGTTGTGCGTGGACTTCGGTCGCGTAAATTCCAAATACGACTGCGGGCTTGGCGCGAACCTGAACCCCACCGTGCCGGTTGACCGCCATGTGTTCGTGAAGCGCCTCCGCGTCTGGGTAAACGCCGACGGCTTCCTCTCGCCACTCGATTTCAAGAATCTGGTTTCGTTCCAGCCCGGCGCCACGGCCAGCTGGAATTTTGTGGCGAACGCCGGGGACGGCCGCACCGTGGAGATCGAACTGCGCGCCGCCATGACAGCCGGCGAAAACACCACGGTCTTCCATTTCCTCCGGCCGTCGGAAAAACGCGCGGGCGGCAAGCAGCTCCCCGCCAGCGCCGACGTGCGCCTGACGGTGCGCGTGGACATCGAGGACCGGAATTTTCACAGCGAGACCCAGCGCAACGGTGGCGCGGATTTTCATTTCTCGGCCAACACCCGGCCGCTGGAAAATCGCCCGGGGCAAACCGGCTTCGCCTTCACCCCCGCGCCCGACCGGCAGCTCCAGGTGTCCGCCGATGCCGGCGAATATCATCCGCAGCCGGAATGGTGCGAAAACATCCCGCATCCGGTCGAGCAGACGCGCGGCCAGACCGGCAGCGGCGATGCCTACAGCCCCGGCTGGTTCGAGCTGCCGCTGGCGAAGGGCGCGGATATCACCTTGGTGCTCACGGCGGAACCCGGGGAAATCAAAAACGGAAAGCCAACGGCGGATAGCGGAAAACCAGAAGCCGCTTTTGAAGCGCAATTGGCATCGGCAGCGAAACAATTTGTCGTCCGACGCGACGAGGGCAAAACCGTCATCGCCGGCTACCCGTGGTTTCTCGACTGGGGCCGCGATTCTCTGATTGCGGCGCGCGGACTGCTCGCGGCCGGCCTCACCGATGAGGTCAAGCAACTGCTCATCACCTTCGCCAAGTTTGAAAAGGACGGCACGCTGCCCAACACCATCCATGGCAACGACGTTTCCAACCGCGACACCTCCGACGCACCGCTCTGGTTCGCCGTCGTGTGCGACGACCTGGCCGACTCCAAGTTTTTTGACCAGCCGGTGATGATCGGCCGCACCATCCGCGATGTGCTGGCCAGCATCGCCAACAATTATGCCAAGGGCACGCCGAACGGCATCCGCATGGACACCGATTCCGCGCTGATCTGGAGCCCCAGCCATTTTACGTGGATGGACACGAATTATCCCGCCGGCACGCCGCGCGAAGGTTATCCGGTAGAGATCCAGGTGCTCTGGATCCGGCTGCTGCGGCTGCTCGAAAAAATTTCCCCCAAGGCTGACCAGAAGAAATGGCGCGACCTCGCGGACCACGCAACGGCGTCATTTGAAAAATTATTCTGGCTCGAAGACAAGGGCTGGTTTGCCGATGTGCTGATTGCCAAATCAAATGTTATCGCTCGCGATGCCACGGCAAGCGATGCGTTGCGGAGCAACTGCCTGTTCGCCGTCAGCCTCGGCCTCGAGACTGGCGGACGCGCGAAACGCTGCGTCGAGGCGGCGCAAAAATATCTCCTGGTGCCCGGCGCGCTGCGCTCCCTCGCGCCGCTGCCGGTGGCCGTTCCCCTGCCCGTTTATCGCGATGGCCAGCTGCTGAACAATCCCGCCGAACCCTATTGGCCCCGTTACGAGGGGGACGAGGACACGCGCCGTAAGCCCGCCTATCACAACGGCACGGCCTGGACGTGGACGTTCCCGGCGTTTTGCGAAGCGCTGGCGCGGGTGTGGGATTTTTCCCCGGCGGCCGTGGCGGCGGCGAAAAGTTATCTCGGCAGCGCGGAACAAATACTGAACACCGGCTGCCTCGGGCAGATCCCGGAAATCCTCGACGGCGACGCGCCCCATAAGCAACGCGGCTGCGACGCCCAGGCCTGGGGCGTGACCGAGGCGCTGCGGGTTTGGAAGCTGCTGGCTTAGGACTGGATTTTCAAATTCGTGGAAAACGACGAGACGCGGCGAACGTTTCTCCTCCTCTGTGGGGAGCCGGGGGAGGACTTATTGAAAACTAAAATGGTTTAACGCTCGCCCTCACCTGTTCCCTCTCCCCCGAAAAGGGCAAGCGCTCGGCCGCCACTTGGGATTTTGGGCATGTCCGTATTCGAGCACGTGCCGGAGCAGATCGAGGGATGCAATCATCGCGGGAAGAAGTCACACGAATCGTGCGATGGAAAAAGCAATTACGCCAAGTAAAAGTCGGTCACACGCTATTCCTTGTTGCTTTTGTACAACGGCTGGCTATAAAACATTTCCCTGTGAATATGAAGAAAACACGGGCTGAACTCGAAGCCGAAATCAAAAGGCTCCGGCGCCAACTTCGGGAGGCCGATTACAATGCTGGAAAATTTGTTGGCAGTAAAAAGCGTAAAACTTTTCATCGGCCAAATTGCGATTGGGCAACATACATCAAGCCGCAGTGTCGCATTGAGTTTGATTCCCATCAAGAGGCTGTTGATGCAGGTTACAAACCTTGCAAGACGTGCCGGGCATGACCAAAGCGTGGAATTTAGGACAGAAGTTTTTTCTTTGCAGTATTGAATTCTTCCTGTGACAAAAGTCCCTGCTGCTTAAGCTCTCCAAGCTTACGAAGTTCATCTGCCAATGTCCCAGATGAATTTGAAGATAAAGGTGCTTGTTTTGAATTCCGCATAATCTTTTCAACTTTTGCTTTGAAGGCCGCAACTTCCTCATTCAATCCCTGCGCAAAAAAAAAGGCATCTGGGTCTTCGGTAGCTGCGAACACACCTCCTGAGTATGGTTTGCTCCCTGCGTATGAAAACAGGATGTAACCGGCCGAAAACAAACCGCCTGGCTTCATCTGAATAGCAGTTAGACTTGATATAAGAATCGTCCGTTCGCCGTTGACTCCAGCAGTCAACGCATTTATTACACCACGCCTGCGAATGATGATTTTATCAACGGCCAACTCCAATTCATCTTTGAGCGAACGAATTATTGCAGTCGTTTCATATTTATTGACGACTTCTTCCAATTTCCTTAAGTCGGCTTCTCTTTGCGGTCTCGCGGCCTCCGAGTGAGCCTTAAAGGCAGCTATTCGTTCTTGAAGCGATTTTGATTTGTCATCAACAAAAGCGGTGGAACTTACATCATTAGAATTCTGAACAACGTGGAGTTTTGTTTCCATGCCGCAATGTGGGCAAGGCACGATACAGTTTTCCTCCGCAAGTTCGCTCGCGTCAAATTCAATTCCACCACCGCAATGTTGACAGAAACATTTTGTAATCATGTTTTCCTTTCTGCTTCACGCCCGCGAGACTATTCCTCCACGCCCATTCCTGTCCAGCGCCGTTTGTCGCTTACGCCGGCACGGTGACGCTGGCGGTCTTGCTCCATTGACCAATCGATTCGTCGTTCAGGCGGTAGATGGCGCGGTAAAGCCATTTCACCGGGGCGGCGGGAAACGGCGTCAGATCCGTGTAACCGGGCGTGATGGTGTAGGTCAGCAGCACGAATCCCCGGCCGTCGCCGCGGTCCACCCAGATTTCGCACTGGTCCAGAAACACCCGGTGGCCCTGCCAGCCCCACCCCACCAAGACGCGGTTGCCGCTGATGGACAGTTTCAGCACCGGCTGCAACGTGGTGTAATCCGGCGGGGAATGGTTCACGGCCTCGATGCCCAGCCCCTCGCCGAGGGAGAAAGTGTAATTGGGGCCGGCCTTGAGCTGGCGCAACAGCGCGCGGAACCGCCGTTCCACGCCCGGCGGCACCGGCGGCACCGGCGTGGGCAGCACGGGGGCTTCCAGGCTGCTGAGCACGCCGGTCATCCGGCCGATGCGGGTGTTTTTCTTCAGGGCGGTCCAGCCCTTGGCGTGCGCCAGCATCTGGGCATGGCAGGCGAGCACGTAATTATAATAATCGGCGTCCGCCGCCTGCGCCGCCACCTGTTCGGGCGTCATGCCGAGGCTGGCGGCCACCGGGCCGATGTTGTTTTTGAACGTGCGCATCTGCGCCCCGAATACAAGGTCGCCCTTGTGGATTAAATCGGCTTTGGCCATAGGTTTTGGAAGTTGGAGGTTGGGAGTTGGGAACGGGAAATGGATTTGGACCGGCTGATTAAGGGTTTGGACCGGCTGGTGAAAAACGATTTTGGCGGGTTTTCCGGGCAAAAACAGCTTTTCCCAGCCGTTTTCGGCCTTTTTCGGCGAATCTGACAGGTACCGCGCGGCTTTCGACACGTCGCGCAAACATTGCGGGACGTTCCGTAATGTTTGCGGAACGCGCCATGAAATATCCGGGACATCCCGTGATTCATACGGAACATACCTATAACATCACGGGACATCCCGCAGCAATTGGGGGACGTCCCATATAAAATTAGGAATATCCCTTAATATCTGCGGAACGTTCCGCAGCCTTCGCGGCATGCACCGCAAACATTCCGGGACATCCCGCGAAGTCTGCGGAATATTAAACACCAGCCGATGGGGAAGATTTTAGGCCGGGTGGACGTGTAAAAAGCGCTGACGGCGTCGGAAAAGACGTTGTTGGACGGGGAAAAGAGGTTCGTGAAGGTGGCTAGGGTCGCAGCAGCGTCCGATAGCAGCCTACGGTACCAACCGTGGATTGGGATTATTAACCACGGCACCAGCCCCGGAGGTGTGGAAGAAAAATGGGAACCGCTTCGGTCGTCCCTCCGGGACAGGATTTGTTATTGGGCTTTGACCCACAGTTGAAATCGCGGGCTATTTTCTTCCACGCCGCTGGCGCTGAAAGAAGAAGCTACAGACTGGCCTCGTATTAGGCCACGCCTCACTTTGCACAATCGGCTCAAAGCTGCTCGTTATAAAAGAAGATGTGCCCGTTGGTTTTGCCTATCCAAACGGAGCCAAAATAATCAGGCTTATCCCAGACGTCATAACGGTTAACCGGATCAGGCGCGAACCAATTGGGAGTGTCATTGCCGCCGTTGTTTGTGCGAAAACTCCGGGCGGTCGTAGGAGGAACCTGCTTGAGATTGTGATTCGCGAGAAACTTGTCTTTCCACTCGGGCGTGGCCTCCACCTCAAAGTAATAAATGAACTCGTAGGTAAAATGATTCGATCTCCAATACTTTGAGTGAATGACTTTGACCTGTGCGGGTTGTTCTTCGTTGAAGGCACGATACCAGTTCTTTGGGTCATCTTCCCAGTTGCCGGCGTGCTGAATGCCATCGGCCTGCATCGCCATGAAAGGGAGAACTCCGGGCCGAAGGATGAAAGCCATTGCAAGCAGCGCCACCAAGAAAACCAACATGATAAAAACCTTGTTGATGCGCTTGCTCATAGCGTGGTCAAGTGGCCTACCAGATCATCGCTGTCCGGTTTTGCCGCCGATCCATTTTCTTCATGGTGCTAAATTATTTCCCCCGCCCGCGCCTGTCCAGCGCGAAAGGCCGGCGACGGATTGAACGGATTGATTTTCTTCGTGTCCATTTCGTCGGTTTCATGGTTTAATTTTTACAAATGAAATTATCGCTTTTGTCGGTTTTACTCGGCCTCGGCCTGGGGCTGCCGCAGGTCTATGGCCTGGCCCGGCCGGCGAAGCTCAACGCCGCCGCGCGCAAGTTTCCCCGCAACTTCGCCGTCGGCTGCATCCTGATGCTGCTGGCCACGGGATGGTTCGTCTGGAATGTGAACGGCGAGCCGATTGCGGATTTCTCGGCCTTCAAGCCCTACATGATCGGCGGCTTCGCGGCGGTGGGCGTGCTGTCCTGTGTGTTTGTGTCGGATTTTCTGGCGGTGCGGGGGCTGGCCGTGCTGCTGCTGCTGCTGGCCAAATTGATGGTGGACACCGGCCGGCCGCACCTCGGACAATCGCCGTTCGTGCTGGTCATCCAGGCGTGGGCCTATGTTTTCGTCGTGGCCGGCATCTGGTTTACCATCACGCCGTGGAAATTGCGCGACCTGATCGGCTGGGCCACGGCCACGGAATCGCGCACGCGGCTGCTGAGCGGGCTGCGTCTGGCGTTCGCGGTCTTTGTGCTGCTCCTCGGCTTGACCGTTTTCCGTTCCATGTAAAATGAATCTCGGCGATTTTCGCGAAGATTATCGGCGCGGCGCCCTCGACCACGCGGGGCTGGCCGGAGATCCATTTGGCCAATTTGAAACGTGGTTCCGCGAGGCCACCGGCGACCGGGCGCAAAGCCGCTGGCGGAAAATCGGCATCGCACTCTACAAACTTTGGGGTGCCCTGCTCAACCACCGGCCAGCCGACATCAATGCCATGACGCTGGCGACGGTGGATCCAAACGGCAAGCCCTCGACCCGCACGGTGCTGCTGAAATCAGTGGACGAACGCGGTTTCATCTTCTTCACAAACTATAATAGTCGCAAAGGCCGTGAACTGGCGGAAAATCCCAATGCGGCGCTGACGTTTTTCTGGTCGGATTTGGAACGCCAGGTTTGCGTGGCCGGAACCGTGACCAAATTGCCGGCGGCGGAATCGGCGGCGTATTTCAAATCGCGTCCGCGCGGCAGCCAGCTCGCAGCGTGGGCGTCGGACCAGAGCCAAGCCGTCCCGGACCGCGCCGCGCTCGAAACCCAATGGAGCGAACTGGAAAAGAAATTTCCCGGGGAGATCCCGCTGCCGCCGCACTGGGGCGGCTTTATCCTGCAGCCGGAGCGGATCGAATTCTGGCAAGGCCGGCCGAGCCGGCTGCATGATCGGTTCAGTTACGTGCGCGCGGCGGATGGCGCCTGGAAAATCGAACGGCTGGCGCCGTGAGTTTTTAAATAAAACGGCGGCCGGAAATTCCTTTCCGGCCGCCGTTAAATTTTCAACTCTAATCAAAACTTGTAGGTGATGCCGCTGATCAATTTGAAGTCGTTTTTCTGGCGGTTGGCAGCGGGCACGTTCTGATAGCTATCGTCCAAGGCGGTCTTCAAGCTGACCGATTTGGTGATGACGGTCTCCAGCCCGAGCTCGCCATTGACCACATAGTTATTCACATCATCCACCTGTGGGACGATCTCCGCATTCTGCCAGAACCGGGCACGACCTTCGAACTTGTGCTCGAAGCGCTCGGCCAGTCGCACGGTGCAAAATGAGTTGTAGGTACCGCCCAGGTCCTCGTTTTGATAACCGGCGCCGGCTTCCGTCGAGAGAAAGGTATTGGGCTGTTTGACAAAATAATAACCGGCGCCGGGACCGACGTTCAAGCGGTAGTTCAAGTCGGCGATAATGTCCCGCAGTCCGTCCACGCGCACATAATCGTAGAATCTTTCCGTGAACAAGTGGTTCCACTGGGTGAAGGCGTGGTAGTTGTTGACGGTGGCGACGGAATTCTGGCTACCGTAAGCCCCGTCGGCCCCGATGGAGATTTCATTTATGGGCGTCTTTTTTTCGGTCAGAAAATTGCCCGAATAGAGCAGCGTATGGCTGTTGCCCCGGGTGACCGTCGCGCCGGCGCTGATGGAACTCAGCCACGGATACCTGACCGGTGCGGGTGGCACCACGACCACCGCGGGCGCGGGCGCGGGCACAGCAACCACGAGGTTGGTGACGGTAACGACGTTGGTCTGCGCCGGCACCAGGGAGGTAAACGCCGCCAAAATTCCGACGGCAATCAGGATACTTTTGATTCGTTTCATAAATCGGGGGCGTATGAAAACGATTTCCCGATTATGAGGCAAGTATTTTTCGAATTATTTTGCTTCCGATGGTTCGGTGACGACTTCCGCATCCTCGCCAATGACTGAGGCAATGGCCTGGAGCTTATCGCCGGCATCAAGATTCACCAGTTTGACGCCTTGCGTGTTGCGGCCGGCCTCACGAATGCCTTGCACCGGAATGCGCACCATCTGACCGCCGATGGTGATGAGCATGATCTCGTCGGTGTCGCGCACGGTTAGCGCGCCGACCACACCGCCGGTCTTGTCGCCGGTTTTCATGGTAATGATACCCTTGCCGCCGCGCGACTGGACACGGTATTCGTCAAAGCCGGTGCGCTTGCCAATGCCGTTCTCGCCGGCCACCAGCAACGCCGCGTCGGGCACGACAATCGTGGCGGCCACCAGCGCATCGCCCGGTTCCAAGCTGATACCGCGCACACCACCGGCGGACCGACCCATCGAACGCACGTCGGCTTCGCTGAAACGGATGCTCATGCCGTCCTTGGTGATCAACACCACGTCGTCGCCGGGATCTTTCACATCGTCGTTTTCCACGATGCTGCCACGCGTCAGCTTCACCTCGATCAGCGCGTCGCCCGGCTCGATGCCAATGGCGATAATGCCGCCCTTGCGAACGTTGGAGAATTCGTTAAGCGAGGTTTTCTTTACGGTGCCCTGCTGCGTGGCAAAAAACAATTCGCCGGGCTGCGACCACGTCACGTCCTGTTTATCGGCGTTGGTTTTCGACAAGATGCGGATGAGCGCGGTGATTTTCTCATCGGCCTTCAATTCCAAGAGATTCGCGATACTCCGGCCTTTCGCCGCCCGGCCCATGTCAGGAATTTCATGCACACGCTCGACATAAACCCGGCCGGTGTTCGTGAAGAACATCAAATAGTCATGCGTGCTCGCCGTGAACAGATGCTCGACAAAATCCTTGTCGTCCGGCGTCTCACCTTCCTTCGTGGTCATGCCGATGACGCCCTTGCCGCCCCGCCGCTGCGCGCGATACTGGCTGACGTTCGTGCGCTTGAGCAGGCCGTTGTGGGTGAGCGTGATGATGACACCTTCGTTTGCGATGAGATCTTCGATGGCGATTTCGCCTTCGTCCGGCACGATTTCCGTTTTGCGCGGCGTCGCGTGCTTTTCCTTGATCGCCTGCAGCTCAGCCTTGATGATCGCCATCACGCGCGATTCCTTCGCGAGAATGTCGAGCAGGTCTTTGATGACCTCGATCAACGCCTTGTATTCCTTGTCAATCTTGTCAATTTCCAAACCGGTCAACTGATACAAACGCAGTTCCAAAATGGCGTCCACCTGCCGCTCGGTCAGCGCGTAACGCCCGGCTTCCAAGCGTTCTTCGCTGCGAATCAGGATACCCCATTTTTCCACCTGCGCGCGCGACCACTCGAACGCCAACAGCTTCACGCGCGCCTCGTCGCGGTTCTTGCTGGAGCGGATGATGTGGATGAACTCGTCAAGGTTCGACAGCGCGGCAATGTAGCCTTCGAGCAGCTCGGCGCGCTCCTCGGCCTTGCGCAATTCAAAACGCGTGCGGCGCAAAATGACTTCGCGGCGGTGCTCGATATAGCACTGGATGATTTGCTTGAGATTGAGCGTCTTGGGCCGGCCATGGTCGATCGCCAGCGAATTGACACTGAACGAAACCTCCAGTTGCGTGTGCTGAAACAGTTTGGCGATGACCACCTTCGGCGTGGCGTCGCGCTTCAACTCGATGACGAGCCGGCAATGCTCATCCGACTCGTTGCGCATCGCAGAAATTTCCGTGATGATCTTTTCGTTGACGAGGTTGGCAATCTGTTCTTCGAGCGCCGCGCGGTTGACGTTGAACGGAATCTCCGTGATGACGAGTTGCTCGCGGTTGCCCTTCATTTCCTCGACCCCGATACGACCGCGCAGCTTGAGGCTACCCTTGCCAGTCATGAAATAATTTTTGATACCTTCGACGCCGCAAAGGAATCCGCCGGTGGGAAAATCCGGGCCTTTGATGAATTTCATCAGTTCCGGGATCGTGATATCCGGCTTGTCAATCTGCGCGCAAATGCCGTCCACAATTTCGCCCAGATTGTGGGGAGCCATGTTGGTGGCCATGCCGACGGCGATGCCGGTGCCACCGTTGACCAGCAGATTAGGAAACGCCGCCGGAAAAACCGAGGGCTCGGTGAGGCGCTCGTCGTAGTTCGGGACGAAATCCACCGTGTCCTTTTCCATGTCCTGCATCAGCGCCGCGCCGAGATGCGTCAGCCGCGCCTCGGTGTAACGCATCGCCGCCGGCGGATCGTTTTCGACGGAACCGAAATTACCTTTGCCATCCACGAGTTTCTCGCGCATCGCCCACGGCTGCGCCATGTGGACGAGCGTCGGATAAATCACCGCTTCACCGTGCGGATGATAATTACCGGAAGTATCGCCGCAGATCTTCGCGCACTTGATGTGCTTGCGCCCCGGAAACAGCGACAGGTTTTCCATGGCGTAAAGAATGCGCCGCTGCGACGGCTTGAGGCCATCGCGCACGTCGGGCAGCGCGCGCGAAATGATCACGGACATCGAGTAGTCGAGGAAAGAGTTCTTGATCTCGTCCGCGACGTTGATTTTGGAAATTTTTTCGCCCTGCGTGTAAGCGCCGCCGCTCGGCGTTTGTTGCGGTACGGGCAGGGTCGGTTCGGTTTCGTCTGGCATGATTAATTAAAAAATTATTTTATTTTCGGCGGTGGCGCGGTCAGTGACAGCCCGATAAAATCAGAGGCATCGCACACGCGCTGGTCGCTGCTGCACATTGGTTCGCCTCCATGCAATTCCGCCGTGGCAACGTGAATCGCGTCCAGCGTGCGCAACGCAACGTTTGGATGACACTGGTCAATCACCGCACCCGCCCTTTCGATGATGCGCCGATCCAACGGCAGCAGGAGGAATTCACGGACGTGAACTTTGTCCTGAAACAACCGCCAGCCCGCGAGCCGCGCGTGACGGGAAATCCGCCCGGCCCGTTCCTTGGTGAGCAGAGCGGATCGAACTTCCGCCACCGCCAATTCCGACGTCACGATGGGATGCCCCGCCACAATGGCGTGATACACCGCGCTGTCAGGCTCATGACTGACCAGTTTTACAATGACGCAGGAGTCGAGATACATGGTGGTTACCAGCCGCGACCGTCACGGTCGGCGCGGATGATTTCATCGGCGAACGGCCCTTCGGTCTGCATCGGCATTTTTTTGAGATGCTCCCAAGTGCCGGTGAACACTTTTGGCGAAGCCTTTTTGCCCAAGGGCGACAAGACAGCCTTCGGCACACCGTCCGAGGTGATAGTGACTTCCTGACCGCCCGCCACCAGCTCCAGCAGCGCCGAAAGCTTGGCTTTGGCCGCGCGCACGGGAATCGTCAGACCAATTCCCGGCAACACCACCACTTCACGCAACTCCATCGGCGCGGAAGATTCCAGCTTCAACTTCAAAGCGGGCGGGCGTTGCTTGTAAAGTGGCAATGATTTTTTAGTTTTCATGACTTTAATGTAGTCACGCGTGACTACATTGTCAAATCGTTTTATACATCGAGGTTCCGCACGTTCAGCGCATTGTCTTCGATGAATTGTCGGCGCGGTTCCACCTCATCGCCCATGAGCCGCACGAACATCTCCTCGGCCTCAATCGCGTCGGTCAGTTCGATGCGCAACAGCTTGCGATTGGTCGGATTCATAGTCGTTTCAAAAAGCTCCTTCGCGTCCATTTCACCGAGACCTTTGAAGCGATACATCTGGATGCCTTTCTTGCCGACAGTTTTCACGCCCTCGAGAATTTCGGGAATTGAAAAGAGCGGGGTCACGGAGGCGCGATCGCCGTCGCCCTCGGTCAATTCAAACAGCGGCTTGTCCTGCGCCGCGTAATGATCCACCGCGAGACCTTTCTTGGACAATTTGCCAAGCAGATCCGCGATGGCTTTGCCTTCGAGATGCAGGTCGGAAATTTTGGCGCGCCGCGTCGGGCCGTCTTTCTTGCGCGTTTCGGTGTCGCCGGAAAACAGGTCGCCGTTCGCGAGCTTGAATTCCTCCAGTTCCTCACCGGTGATGAAATAATGCACCGTGTCGTCGTTGCCGTCGCGCACCTTCACCATGTATTGCGGTAGCGTCCCGTCCGCCGCACGTTTATCCACGTAGCTGGCAAAGTCGCCGCCCAGCCGTTTGATATAGGTAGCGTGCTTGTCGAGCGATTCGAGCAGCGTGAGAATTTCCTCAAGCTGCTTCGGGGTGAATTCGCGTCCGTCCGCCAGATTTTTCAACTTCACTTCCTCCGTGCCATTTTGCAACAGAATCCGGTTCAACTGCACGTCGTCGTCAATATAATCCGTCTTTTTCTTGCGCGTGATCGAGTATAGCGGCGGCTGCGCGATATAGACAAAACCCTGCTTCACGAGCTGGGGCATCTGACGGTAAAAAAACGTGAGCAGCAGTGTGCGGATGTGCGAGCCGTCCACGTCGGCGTCCGTCATGATGATGATTTTGTGGTAGCGCAATTTCTCCAAGTTAAACGCGCCTTCACCCTCGCCATCGCCGATGCCGGTGCCGATGGCCGTGATCATCGTGCGGATTTCATTATTCTGAAGCACCTTGTCCAGCCGCGCCTTCTCGACGTTGATGAGTTTGCCGCGAATCGGCAAAATGGCCTGAAATTTCCGGTCTCGGCCCTGCTTGGCCGAGCCACCGGCGGAATCACCTTCGACGATATACAATTCCGTGTTCGCCGGATCGCGGTCGGAACAATCCGCCAGCTTGCCCGGCAAACCGCCGCCGGTGAGCGCCGATTTGCGAACAGCTTCACGCGCTTTGCGCGCCGCCTCGCGCGCGCGCGCGGCCGTAAGCCCTTTATCAATGATGCGTTTCGCCACCGGCGGGTTCGCATCGAAATAGGCCATCAAGCCTTCGTAGGAAATGGAGCCGACGATTTTTTCCACTTCCGGCGAGAGCAGTTTCACCTTGGTCTGCGATTCAAATTTCGGGTCACTGTGTTTCACCGAAATCACCGCCGTCAAACCTTCGCGCACGTCGTCGCCGGTGATCTGCGGATCCTTGTCCTTCAAAATCTCGTTCGACTTGGCGTATTGATTGATGGCGCGGGTCACCGCGCTGCGGAAGCCGGAGAGATGCGTGCCGCCGTCGGGATTGTGAATCGTGTTGGTGTAACAAAGCACCTGGTCGTTGTAGCTGTCGTTGTATTGCAGCACGACCTCGACATGAACTTCAATTTCCTTGTCGTCGAGCTTTTCCTTCATTTCCTTGCGGAAGGAAATCGGCTTGGGGTGCAACGGTTCCTTGCTCTTGTTGAGCTGCTTGACGAATTCCTCGACGCCATTCTTGTAGTAAAAAACTTCCGGAGCCGCCGCCGTCTGCCGCTCGTCCGCAAACGTGATTTCCAGGCCCGAATTTAGAAACGCCAACTCCCGCAGACGTTGCGCGATGATGTTCGCTTTGAATTCGGTGGTCTCGCGAAAAATTTCCGCATCCGGCTTGAACGTAATCAGCGTGCCGGTTTTTTTGGCTTTGCCAATGACTTCGAGCTTCTTCACCGTCTTCCCGCGCTCGAACTCCATGTGATACACCTGCTCGTTGCGCGAGACTTCCACCTCGAACCATTCGCTGACGGCGTTCACGCATTTTGCGCCGACACCATGGGTGCCGCCAGAAAACTTATAACCGCCCTGCCCGTATTTGCCGCCGGAATGCAGCGTAGTCAACACCAGCTCCACGCCCGGCAAACCGGAATCCTTGTTGATATCCACCGGAATGCCGCGTCCGTCGTCGCGGATGGAAATGGAACCATCCACATGAATGGTCACCTCAATGTGGTCGCAGTGGCCGGCGAGATGTTCGTCCACGGAATTGTCCAGCACCTCGCTCACACAATGATGCAGCGCGCGCTCATCCGTGCCGCCGATATACATGCCGGGCTTTTTGCGGACGGCCTCCAGCCCCTTGAGCTGGCTCAACTTGGAAGCGTCGTAATTGCCATCGGCAATCCGGTCCGGCGACATGTTTTTTTCTTCGGGCAAATCAGAAATACTCGACATAATTATGGTGCCATTCCGGTCAAATTTGGAGGTGGCGACTAATGCCAAAAAGATATAAAAAAACGGCTAAATCCACAATGCGAAATTGCGGATTTTTTTGATCAAAAACACCATTAGTTGTGGTGGTTTAACCTTGCCAACCAAACCGGTTGTGCAGCGGTCGGTGATCGTAGTTTCAGCATTTTCGCGCTGATTTTCGCAATTGTCTCGCCCAACGGCTCCAAGCGTCGCAGCGAGGGGGCACCGACTCAATCGGGGCGACGGGGGTCGGGGGCGCGGGGACGATGGCTGGTTCGATTGGGGCCGCGTGGAACTCGGCCCGCCGAGGAGAGGTTTCCACTGCGACCGCCGGTTCTTTCATCAGATGACCATAACCGCGTTTGAGGTTGGTCAGTTCGTAGTCATAGACAATTTTTTCGGGCAGCGGGTTGGGGGAATCCAAACCGCAGGCCAGTCTTTTGAAGGCGAAGGCAATCTCCAGCAGACGAGCCATCCGACTAAAACTCATCAACGCATGCGGCTGCCGCTGCCGGTAGCGGGCCAGGGCAACGTGAGTTGCCGCCAGGGAGCCCTGCAGTTCCGCCAATTTGCGGTCCACGACCCGCTGGATGCGCGGGGATGGCAGCCGGGGCAGTTCGACGGTGGAGTCCGGGGGCCGCGGATCCACGCCATAGGCTTTGGCGATGAAGGGTTCCCACATCGCCATCCAGCGACGGATTTCGGCGTGATTTTCCGCCTCACGGTGCCGGACGGCGGTGTCGAAGAAGGAGGGCGCGAGCCGGGCGAGCCGCCGCTGGGCGCGAAGGGCACGACCAAAGGCGGAAAGGGCCTGAGCCAAATCGTCCGGGCCTCGGCGACGACCGCTCACGCAACTGCGATTCAAGCGGCGACCCGGTCGCCGCCCGACGGATCGGATGGTGGTTCGGCACCGTTTCCGTTTGTGTCTGACCATAGGTTAAGCTGCACTACACCGCGAAGGCCTGACGCCGGAGGTGAAACATTTGAGCCTCCGCACGTCAGGTGCTACGCGGTTATGATTTTACCATTTTCTTTACCAGGCAGCGGGCCAACTTTTGTAAGTGCTTGATAGAGCATCCGGAATTTTACCGTTTCTTTACCACTTTCATTTTTTGCGGGTGGTAAAATCCCCACTCATACCCTACCGCCCCAATCCAGAACTTGTTCATGGTATTCATCGTTGGGGATTTCATTGACGGGCATGGAGAAGACGGTCGAGCCGGTGGCCTGCCCGATCTGCCGGCGGAGGCTGCGGGCCAGGGTATGAAGCTGCGGGGTAGTCAATTGACCCACATCGCGCTGGCTGAGCGTGTGTTCGACCTGGCGCAGTTGTTCGCCCAGCACCTTGACCCGATCACCGACCGAACCGAGCCACTTTTCACTGAGCGCCTCCAATTCGATGGTTTTGAGGTTTTGGATGGAGAACTGGTGTTTGCGGCTCCACGCGATGAGGGTGGGCTTGGTCACATTCAGTTCGGTTGCGAGGCGCGCATAGCTCCAGCCTTGAGCGCGCAGTTCGATGAAACGTTGAACGGTATTGTCGTCGTGCATACGATCCTTTCCGGTCGGGTTTTTAAGGCCGACCTGGTCCGCCAATTTTATTGGCGGACGGTTGATGGTTTCAGGTCCAAGCCAAGGCACACGAATTATGTGCCTGACTCACACCCCTCTCCACCGGAGAAGGACCAAAGCAAAACTTTGGAAGCAGCCACCACCTCTGATCCATGAACACCGCCCATGAATCCCGCCAGCACCGCCAGCGGTTGAGATGATTTTTGCCGGCCAGCACCACACTGCACCGCAGTGCGGCTGACGAGAAAAAACTACGCCGATGACCCAGGACTGTCAAAACATTTTATCGGGAGAAAGCTGGGAGATTTTTTAACCAAGAAAAGAGGCTAAGCCCTGGGATTAACAGGAGAAAACTTTGAAGGCGCCCGGGGTTGGTGTGATGGTGACCAACCGCAAGGAGGGAATGGATTTTAACCGCGAAAGACACGAACCACACGAAAGCAAAATCGGTCGCAACGCCCGCAGGGGGACACCGTGTTAGATTGCGGCAACAACCCAAATGCAGATCCGCTCAAGAGCGACCACCGAGAGAATCCACGATATTACAATTAAAAACAACGTCGGACAGCGGGGCAACTGGGGCTAAAAACAAATCCCACTCGCTTTTTGCCCGCGTGAACTTTATTTTCGACGAATGTCTTTGACACCGAATTTCCTAGAATCTCCCGACCCATTTGTCCGCCGCCACATCGGCCCGAACGCGCCGGAAACCAGCGCCATGCTAGCACTGCTTGGGCACCAAAATCTGGATCAACTGATTGACGCTGCGGTGCCGAAGAAAATCCGGCTGCCGAAAAGCTTGAAGCTGCCCGCGGCACGCAGCGAACATGACGCGCTTACGGAACTGAAAAAATACGCCAGCGAGAACAAAGTGTTCCGCTCATTCATCGGCCAAGGCTATTACGACACCATCACGCCACCGGTGATCCAACGCAGTGTCCTAGAAAATCCCGGCTGGTACACGCAATACACCCCTTACCAGGCGGAAATTTCCCAAGGCCGGCTGGAAGCACTCTTGAATTTCCAGACGATGGTGACCGACCTCACCGCGCTCGACATCGCCAACGCCTCGATGCTCGATGAAGCCACCGCCGCCGCCGAAGCGATGACGATGTCGCTCCGGCTAAAAGATGGCCGGAACCTATTCTTTGTCTCGGAAAACTGCCATCCGCAAACCATTGAAGTGGTTCGGGCCCGGGCGGAGGCACTAGGAATTGAAATTGTCGTTGGCAACCACGAAACATTTTCCTTCAATGAAAAAGTGTTTGGCGCACTCGTACAGCATCCCGACACGTTTGGTGCGATTCACGATTATTCCGGCTTTGCCGAAAAAGCCCATGCCGCCGGGGCAATCCTCACCGTCGCCACGGATTTGCTGGCGCTCACACTCATCCAGCCGCCGGGTGAATTTGGCGCGGACATCGCCGTCGGCAGCGCGCAACGTTTCGGCGTGCCGCTCGGCTATGGCGGACCGCACGCGGCCTTTTTCGCCACACGCGATGAATTCAAGCGCCAGATGCCCGGCCGCATCGTGGGCGTGTCCAAAGATTCCCGCGGCAAACCTGCGCTGCGCCTCGCGCTCGGCACGCGGGAGCAGCACATCCGCCGCGAGAAAGCCACGAGCAACATCTGCACCGCGCAGGCGTTGCTCGCGAATATGGCGTCGCTTTACGCGTGCTACCACGGGGCGGACGGATTGAAGAAAATCGCGGAGCGCGTCCATGGGCTGACACAAATTCTAGCTGCCGGGCTAACGAAGCTCGGCGACAAGGTTTCCTCGCAACATTATTTTGATACGGTGCGCGTAGAACTCGCAGGCAAAGCCGCCGCCGACATTTGGAAGATCGCCGAAGCGCACCAGATAAATTTCCGCTTCATCGACGATAAGACCATCGGCATTTCGCTCGATGAAACCACCAGCGCCACCGAGGTCGCAACTATCTGGCAAATTTTTAATGGCGACAAAGCCGTAAATTTTACGGTGGCCGAACTCGCCGCCAATCAGCAATCGGCAATCGGCAAACGGCAATCGGCATTTCTCCAGCACGCTGTCTTCAACCGCTTCCACAGCGAGACCGAGATGCTCCGCTACATCAAGCGGCTGGAAGCGCGCGATCTCTCGCTCACCGCCTCGATGATTCCACTTGGCTCCTGCACGATGAAGCTGAACGCGGCGGCGGAAATGTTTCCCGTCTCCTGGCCGGAGTTTGCGAAGATTCATCCGTTCGCACCACTGGCGCAGGCGCGGGGCTACCAGATACTTTTTCAACTACTGGAAGACTGGCTCGGGGAAATCACCGGCTTCGCCGGAATTTCATTGCAGCCGAACGCCGGTTCGCAGGGCGAATATGCCGGCCTGCTCGTCATCCGCGCCTATCACGAAGCGCGCGGCGAGGCGCATCGCAAGGTCTGTTTGATCCCCACTTCCGCGCACGGCACGAATCCCGCCAGCGCGGTCATGGCCGGCATGAAAGTCGTCGCTGTCGCGTGCGACCCGAACGGCAACATTGACGTGGCGGATCTCCGCGACAAAGCCGAGGCGCACCAAGCGGAACTCTCGTGCCTGATGATCACATATCCCAGCACGCACGGGGTGTTCGAGGAAACCATCCGCGACATTTCGGAAATCATCCACGCGAATGGCGGCCAGGTTTACATGGATGGCGCGAACATGAACGCGCAAGTCGGTTTGACTTCGCCCGGTTTCATCGGCGCGGACGTCTGTCATTTGAATCTGCACAAGACGTTTTGCATTCCGCACGGCGGCGGCGGTCCCGGCGTCGGGCCGATTGGCGTGGCGAAACACCTGGTTCACTTTCTGCCAAGCCATCCGGTTTTCACTTCGCGCCTGGAGGCAGACCATACCAAACAGCACATCGGCCCGGTCAGCGCCGCGCCGTGGGGCAGCGCGAGCATTCTGCCGATTTCATGGATGTATATCGCAATGATGGGCGCGGATGGTCTGACCGAGGCGACCCAGTTCGCCATCCTGAATGCGAATTACATTTCCAAGCGGCTGGAAAATCATTTCCCGACGCTTTACCGCAGCAACGGCCTCGTCGCGCACGAATGCATCCTGGACTTGCGCGCGTTCCATGCCACCACCGCCGAGGACGTGGCGAAGCGGCTGATAGATTATGGCTTCCACGCGCCGACGCTTTCGTGGCCGGTCGCCGGCACACTGATGGTCGAGCCAACCGAAAGCGAATCGAAATCCGAGCTGGACCGTTTCTGCGACGCGATGATCGCCATCCATGCCGAGATGACCGCCGTGGAAAATGGCACCGCCAACGCGAAGAACAACCTACTCAAAAACGCGCCGCATACGGCGGATCAGATCGCCAGTGACCATTGGGACCGGCCGTATTCGCGCGAGCAAGCGGCGTTTCCGGCGAAGAGTTTGCACGACTACAAATTCTGGCCGCACGTCAGCCGCGTGGACAATGTCTTCGGCGACCGCAACCCGGTCTGCTCTTGCGCGGGGATGGAGAATTATTCTACCTGAATTGAACCGCCGAGACGCAGAGGCGCGGAGTTTTTGGCCAAAGATTCACACTAATATTGATGAAACACAGAATGGTTGACAGGCTGCCCGGTTGGAAATAGGGCATGTCGTCCAGCAAAGGTCAGGCGCGGTGCGCGTGATGAAGAATGGGGAGGAGCAAAGATTTGTACCGACGGATTTTAAACCTAATCAGATTTCTAATGGATTGAGGCTGCTCACCCCCAGCCCTCTCTTCATTGGGCGAAGAGGGAGGAAGACAGTTCGACTTTGGTCGAGTATATATCGCTGGATTTACCGGAGAACGGCGGGGACGGCAAATGGATTTACGCTTGCTTCACCAGGGGCGCATCCGCAAGCTGGCGGGAGCCATGAAAATCACCGACGTCCTGCGCGCGGAACATGCCGTGTTTCACAATCTATTCGATCACATCGAAGCGACGGTGCCACGGCTCAAGACGCTGGCGGAGGTGAAACTGCTCGCCGCCGTCGTGGAAAAAGTCCACGGGCCGCATTCCCAGACGGAGGACGACCTGTTCATCGAGCCGCTGGAACCTTACTTCGACCAGATGGGACAGCGGGAGACGTTTCACGACGAGCACGAGCACATTGAGGCGGCGCTGCTGAAGGTGCAAAAGGCGAAGACGTTCAAGGACGCAAAAAAAATCCTACTCAACGCCATCGCCGCGTCGCGCAAGCATTTTGACAAAGAGGAACGGATCGTGTTCCCGCTCGCCGAACGGATCCTCAAAGTGAAAACCCTCAGCGAACTGGGCCATCAGTGGCTGCACCGCCGCGAAGTGGACGCGAAATAATCAGGCCAGTTCAATGCCCACCGGGCAATGGTCGCTGCCCAAGACGGCGGGACGGATGAAGGCGTTTTTTAAACGCGGGCGCAGCGATTTTGAGAGGAGAAAATAATCAATGCGCCAGCCGACGTTCCGCGAGCGAGCGCCGGACATCGGGCTCCACCAGCTGTAATGTCCCCCGCCCTTTTCGAACTCGCGGAAGGTGTCTACAAAACCGGCGTCCACGAAGGCGGTGAAGCCGTTGCGCTCCTCGATGGTGAAGCCGTGGTTCCGGACATTGGCCTTGGGATTTGCCAGATCGATCTCCGTGTGCGCCACGTTCAAGTCGCCACAGAAAATCACGGGCTTTTTCTTTTCCAGCTTTTTCAAATAGGCGAGAAAATCTTTATCCCAGACCTGGCGGTAAGGCAGGCGCTCCAACTCGCGCTTGGAGTTGGGCGTATAGACGTTCACGAGGAAAAAATCTTGGTATTCGGCGGTGAGCACGCGGCCTTCCTTGTCGTGTTCGACAATGCCGACGTGCGGCGTGACTTTCAGGGGGCGTTCCTGCGTGAATATGGCGGTGCCGGAATAGCCTTTCTTCTCCGCGCAGTTCCAAAAGGTGGTGTAGCTCGCGGGCCAGAGCTGTTCCACTTGGTCGGGCGTGCATTTGGTTTCCTGCAGGCAAAGAATGTCGGGCTTCTCGACGGCGAGAAATTCGAGAAAGTTTTTCTTTAGGACGGCGCGGAGGCCGTTGACGTTCCACGAAATCAGTTTCATGCGCCTTCCGCCTGGAACACGATGACGCTCAGCGGCGGCAGATTGAATTCGGCCGATTGCGGATGGCCGTGGCACGCCTGGTTTTGGGCGGTGACGCCGCCGAGATTGCCCTGGTTGCTGCCGCCGTAGATTTGCGCGTCGCTGTTCAAGGCTTCCCGCCAGTGGCCGCCGCGCGGCAGGCCGATGCGGTAGAACGGCCGCGGCACCGGCGTAAGATTCAAAATGACGACGGTCTGGTTCTGGCCATCCGCCGTCTGGCGCAGGAAGGACAGCACGCTGTTCTCGCGGTCGGTGCAGTCAATCCAGCTGAAGCCGGCGTGGTCGTAATCCGCCTGCCAGAAGGCGGGTGACTTCTGGTAAAGCCGGTTCAAATCGGCGACAAACTTCTGCACGCCGCGATGATAGGGGCCGGCGTCGAGCAACCACCAGTCGAGCTGGGCGTTTTCATTCCACTCGGCGCGCTGGCCGATTTCACCGCCCATGAACAAAAGCTTTTTGCCGGGGAACAGCCATTGATAACCGAGCAGCGTGCGGAGATTTGCGAACTTCTGCCAATCGTCGCCGGGCATCCGAGTGATGAGCGAACCTTTGCCGTGGACGACCTCGTCATGCGAGAGCGGCAGCACGAAATTTTCGTTGTGATGATAGAGCATCGCGAACGTGAGATCGTTCTGGTGGTATTTGCGATGGACCGGCTCGCGCTTGAAATAGCCGAGCGTGTCGTGCATCCAACCCATGTTCCACTTGAAGTTGAAGCCGAGTCCCCCGATATACGGCGGTCGCGTCACCTGCGGCCAGGCGGTGGATTCCTCGGCGATGGTCAGCACACCGGGAAACTCCGTGTGCGTGATGTGGTTGAATTTTTTGATGAATTCGATGGCTTCGAGATTCTCGCGGCCGCCGAACTGGTTGGGAATCCATTCGCCGGCCTTGCGCGAATAGTCGAGATATAACATCGAAGCGACGGCGTCCACGCGCAGGCCGTCCACGTGGAAGCGTTCGCACCAGAACAGCGCGTTGGCGACGAGAAAATTCACGACCTCGTGCCGGCCGAAATTGAAGATCAACGTGCCCCAGTCCTGATGCGCGCCTTTGCGCGGGTCTTGATGCTCGAACAAAGCCGTGCCGTCGAATTTGGCCAGCGCCCATTCGTCGCGCGGGAAATGGGCCGGCACCCAGTCCACGATCACGCCGATGCCGGCCGCGTGCAGGGCGTTGACGAGAAACTGAAAATCTTCCGGCGTGCCGAAGCGGCTGGTCGGCGCATAAAAGCCGGTGACCTGATAGCCCCACGAGGGATAGTAGGCGTGCTCCGCCACGGGCAAGAATTCCACATGCGTGAAACCGAGGCGCGTGACGTATTCCACGAGCGGCCTGGCCAGTTCCCGGTAGCTCCATGATTCCGTCGCGGTTTTTTTCTGCCACGAGCCGGCGTGCAGCTCGTACACGCTCATGGGCGAGCGCAGCGGGTCGCGTTCGCGGCGCTGTTTCAGCCACGCGTCGTCGGTCCACTTGAAATTTTTGGTTTCCCAGACGATCGCCGCCTGCTTGGGCGCGACCTCGAAGAAGAAGCCGAACGGGTCGGTGTTGAGCTTGAGGTTTCCGTGGGCGTCGCGGATCTCGAATTTGTAATGCGCCCCCTGCCCCACGCCCGGAATGAAGATTTCCCAGACGCCGGATGCGCCCAGCAGGCGCATCGTATGAACCCGTCCGTCCCAATTATTGAAATCGCCGACCACACTGACGCGTTGCGCATTGGGCGCCCAGACCGCGAAGCTCGTGCCGGGGACGCCGTCCAGGGTGCGGAGCTGCGCGCCGAGCTTGTCAAAGATTTTCCGCTCGTCACCCTTGCCAAAGAGAAACAAGTCTGCCTCGCCGAGCGTCGGCAGAAAAGAATAAGAATCACGCGAGCGATGCGAATGACCGGCCTTATCCGTGATGACCAGATCGTAGGCGTAAACGGCATTTGCCAGCGAGGTGACGCCTTCAAAAACATCGGTCTTGGGAATCCGCTTGAGCTCGAACCGGGGGCGGGCTTTTTCGTGGACCGGCTCGACCACCACCTTTTTGGCCGCCGGCAGCAGCGCCCGGACCACGAGGCCGGATTGGTCCCCAAGCGGATGCATGCCAAGCAACGTGTGGGGCGACTGGTGGGTCAGTTCGACGAGGCTGCGCAGTTCATCTTGGGTGAGCAACATAACGGTTAAAGGTTGAGAGAGTCTTTTCCGCCCGGCCCGCCAATGCAATGCCAAAGCGCAAGATTCCGAGATTATTTCGCCGCACTACGGTGACACCACCCGGTAGAAACGCCGGCTGACATTGGTCGCCGCGGAGTCGGTAAACTGGAACACCGGGCTGACGGCGGTGAAATTAGTGAGGTCGGTCCACGCGACCGGAGCCGGGGCAAGATTCGTGGCCGCCTGAAGGCGATAGCCAAAATTAGTCTGCACATTCAGGGTCAGGGCTAAGCCGTTGGGGAGCACCAGGAACGGACCAACGAAACGGGCCGCCGGCACCGGAACATTGACGGCCGGCACGGCCGCGCTGAATTGGCTGGTGTCGCCGCCCGCGGAAGTGGCCGTGGCAGTGAAATACTGACCGGAATAATTACCGCTGGCGTTGGTCAGCGCGAAATTGGCGTGGCCGGAACCGTCGGTGGTCACGGTGGCCGTGCCAAAATAGAATCTCCCGGCGCCGGGGTCGATGGCAGGATTGCGATAGACATCGATGAAAAACGTGCCGTTGGGCAAGCTGTTCAGCGTGCCGGCAATCAGCGTGTCGCCCCCCTGCCCGACGGCATTGGTGATGGCGGGGGAACTCTGGAGGTCGTTCGCCATGCCGGTCAGGTCAATACCGAGGCTGGCATTATTGAAAATAGAATTGCCGCGGAGGGAGTTGTTGGTGGTGTCCGCATTAAACAACACCACGCCATCCCACGCAGCAAAGGCGATGACGTTGCCGGCCCCCGCGGCGATGCCGCCGATGACGTTGCCAGCCGCGCCGTTTTGGAATTCGACATCGTAGTAATTGCCAACGCCATTGGTGCCGGTGGAGTCCGAGCCGATGAGATTACCCTGGACCAGATTGCCACTCGTGCCCAGGCCGTCGAAGAAGACGCCGCGATAGGCATTGCCGGAAACCACGTTACCGGCGCCGACCACGGTGCCGCCGAACCGGTTGTTGGTGGCTCCGGCGGAAAAAAGGACGCCGTCGTAGTTGGGCAGGGCGCTTACGCCATGGGCGTCGAGGCCGATAAAATTGCCCTCGATATGGTTGCCGGCGGTGCCGGGGTCGGCCACGACCACGCCGTAGGTGCCGTTGCCAGAAATGACGTTCCGGGTGGCGGCGTTGGTACCGCCGATGAGATTGGCCGTCGTACCGGAATAAAGCGTCAAGCCCGCAAAACCGTTCGGCAGCGCCTGCTCGCCCGTCGCATCCAGGCCGATGAAATTGCCCTGAACAAGATTGGCCGTGGTGCCGGGATCCGTCAGGCGCAGCCCTTCCGAAAGATTGCCCGAGATGACATTCCCTTCCCCGGCACCCGCGCCGCCAAAGCGATTGTTGGTGGCCCCCGCAGAACAGACGATGCCCCAGTAATTCGGCACCGCCGTCAAGCCGTCCGCGCCGAGGCCGACGTAATTTCCCTCGACCACGTTACCGCCGGTACCCGGGCCGGCGATGATGACGCCGTAATCATAAGGCAAACCGTTGCCAGAAATCACATTCCGCGCCCCGATCACGACACCGCCGATCCGGTTGGAACTTGCACCGGTGTCAATGGTCACGCCGGCGACAGAGTTCGGCAGCGGATTGGTCCCGGTGCAGTCCGTGCCGATGAAATTACCCTGCACCAGATTGCCGACCACGTCCGCGCCGCGCAGCAGGATGCCGTTACCCAGATTACCGGCGATGACGTTGCCCGCCCCGGCGTTGGTACCGCCGAGGAGATTGCCATTGGCACCATTGGCCAAAAACAACCCGCCGAGGGCATTGGCAACCATGAGCCGCCCGCCCGCATCCGGGCCAAGGTAATTGCCGACAACCTGATTACCGGTCGTGTTCGAGACCAGGATGACGCCGTATTCCGCATTGCCGGAAAGGACATTCCGCGCCAGCGCATTCGTGCCGCCGACTAGGTTGCCAGACGCGGCGTTGCCGATGAACATGCCGCTTTTGCCGTTGGGCAGCGCCCGCGAGCCCGTGGCATCGGTGCCCAAATAATTGCCGGACACGACGTTGCCGGTGGTATTCGAGTCGGTGATGAAAACGCCGTACTGCGCATTGCCGGAAAGGACATTGCGCGCCAGGGCGTTGGTGCCGCCGAGGACATTGCCTTTCGCGCCGGCCGCGATGAGAACCCCTTGATAAGCATTGGGCGCGGCGTTCGTGCCGGTGGCGGACACGCCGAACCAACAGCCGGAAATGGTGTTGTTTGTCGCGTCCGCATAAATCAGCGTCACGCCATTCCAGTCAAACCCGGTAAACGCCAGGTTTTTGAGCTGGTTGCTCGAGGAATAAATCAGCACGGTATCCGACGTGAACGTTTCCGGAATGATTTGCGAGGCGTCCACCACGATGACGGGCTGGTTGGTGAAACCCGGCTGGGTGGAACCGTCCAGCACCAGGCCATTGGCCACGAGGGGTGGCAGATGGCCGGTGAGATGAATGGTGAACACGCCATTGCTCTGGCCGGCATCCGTCGGCGGAATCGCAAAGCGGATCGTTGAACCAGGATGATCGGTCGCATAATAGAGCGCGGCGCGCAACGAGCCGGGGCCGACATCGGCGGTGGTGGTGACGACATTAGTCAGCGGCACGGTGGGCGGACCATAAAGATACGCCAGCGCCGCGCGGTCGCCGGGGCTGAGGCAGTAATTGCCCATGCGGAACTGGTAACGCGGAAAATACGGCGGCCGGGGCTGCTGCGTCGGAGCCACGCCGGGGTTGGTCGAGTCGAAATCCCAGCCGAGGTGCATGACCGACTCGAAATCGTATGGGCCATTGGTCACGGTGGTCGGATCAATCTGGAAGTAAGGCAGGTTGCCAGGCGTGACGTTGTTGGAAAGGACGATCAAGTAGTTGGTCTGATCAATCCGGATGTTCTCATGGTTGAAGCCGAACGAATGTCCCATTTCGTGCGCGACCTGCGCCCGGCTGAGGCTGGACACCGTGACCACCTGCGGATTGGTGCCGGCGAAGACATGGTCGAGGTAGTTGGTGTTGTAGTCGAAAAGAATCCAGTGGGTCTGATTGGTGTGCGGAACGAAGCGGACATTGCCGGCCAGTTCCCATTCGCGCAGGCCGGCGAGGTAGGTGTTCGTCTGCGCAGCCGTCAAGGTGTTGGTGAATTCAAACGGCACGAGGCCGTTCGGCCAGGGCACCGTCGCCGGCGTGGTGCCCGCATAAAAGTTTCCCGCCACCAGCGAATCAACACCCAGCAGGCACAAGACGCAAACCAGGAACAGGCACAACGACCACCGGTGGCCAAAAAGACAAACTAGTTTTAACAAGGCGCACTCCATCACTTCTTAAGTTCTAAGCGGATTGGATGGTTTCTGCAAGCGAGTATTGATCACAACAATGTGACAGCCTGGATGACAGCGGAAAGGTTGAACCGGAAAAATGAACCGGGAGAAGAAAAAGAGCCCGGACACTACTCCGGGCTCTTTAAGAACAACACACTTAAATTTCTCGTTGGAGTCACTACTTCCAACGTTTTAAGACTACCATATTTGGTAAAGGCGGCGAGTCACCAGTTCTGGGGACAAGCCCCAAAAAAATTGTCCCCAGCCCAAACCCGACTCACAACCGGTTTAAAATGCGGGCGGCCTGCCGGGTGGACGAGGCCACGTGGCCCTCCGTCCAAAGCACAAAATGCGAGCGCGCCATTTTCAGTTCCACCGACCACTGCGCCGCGACCCGCTGCCGGATCTGTTCCGGGGACCAGCCGCGCGCGGCGAGGCGGCCCTGCTGGGCGGAGGCGGAACAGGCGACACAAATGATCTTTTCAAAGCACGGCCCGGCATCGGTCTCGAACAAGAGCGGGATGACCACGAGCGCCAGCGGACAATTTTCCTGCCGCCATTGCCCGACCTGGGCCAGCCAGCTTTCCCGGATGCGCGGATGCAGGATGGCCTCGAGTTGCCGCCGGGCGGCCGGGTCGGAAAACACGAGGCGGCCCAAGGTTTCGCGCTGCAGGGTGCCATCGGGAGCCAGCAGCCCGGGGCCGAAAGCACTTTGAATTTCCGCCAACGCGGGCTGGCCGGGTTGAACCAGTTGACGGGCGATGGCGTCCGTGTCCACGACCCGCGCGCCCAGCTCGGAGAAACACGCGGCAACGGTGGATTTACCCATCCCCACGCCACCGGTCAGGCCACACAGTTTCATCGGGCCGATGATCAGGGACCAACGACGGCCCGATAGAAGCGCATCCGGTAGCTGGTGGAATCCAGATTAGTAAAGGTGAACGGAACGAAGTTCGTATAAACCGGGACCCAAGAAACGAGGTTGGTGGAGGCCTGAATGATGGCGGTCTGGCCGGAGGCACCGGACACCGACAAGCGCAAACTGCCGGTAGCGGGGGCAAAAGCGGCCGCCAATTGCGGCGGCGTGGAGGCGCTGGAAACGAACAAGATGGCGGCGGCGGAATTATCATCCTGATTGGGATCGTAGGTGGCCGCATTCACCACCGCATTGTTGGTGTAGGGGCCAAGGGCCGTAGCGCCGACGTAAAAATTCAAAGCCAGGCTGGCGCCGGCATTGACGGCGAGGTTACCCACCGTCCACGTCAGCGTATTGCCGACAACAGTGACGCCGGCCGACGGCGTGGTGGAAACCAGCGTGACACCGGAACCGGGCACCGGAATGGAGTCCGTGACATAAACATTGGTAGAAATCGACGGACCGTAATTGGTGACCGCCAGGGTGACCGGCCAATAGGTGCCGGGAACAGTGGAAAGGCCGGCGGGCGTGGCATAAACCTGATTGTCGGCGGCGTAACCGACCGGACTAGCGGTGGTGAGCGCGACCGACCAGCCGTTGCTAATGATGCCAACATTCAACTGCTGGTCATCCTGCACAAAGAGGAACCAATCCCCGTTCGGGTTGCTGCCGTTCATGACCCCCAGGGTGTTTCCCCACGGCGGCAACGGTGCGGAAATCGTCGGGCCGGTGGTCGATCCGCCCGACGCGAGCGCATTGATGAGGGCGGTACCATTGGGCGTACCCAGACCGGTGGCCAAGTCATAACCCGGCACGGCAAAAAAGTTAGTGAGACTTTGATCCCAGGTATTGTCGCCCGCAGTGGTATCATGAAAATAATTCGTGTAGCTTGTGGTTTGGGCCAAGGCATAAACCGCCGGGGCCAAAAAGCCGACGGAGGGCTTGCCGTTGATAGCGGCCTGCTGGTTCACCAAAGCCATGAAACCGGCCCAAAGCGGCGAGGCGCAACTGGTACCGCCGACCACGCTTAGGAGACCGCCGCTGGAAACCACAAAAACATTGTCCCCCGTCAAAGCCACATCCGGCACATTGCGCATGATCGTGGATCCGTGATTGGTGGCCATGCTGACACCCTTCTGCCAACTGGGGATGGCGACGTCAGTACTAATACCACCGCTACTGCCGGCATAGCCGTCAGGATTCCAATTATAGTCGCCAGCGAAACCCCAATTCCATACGGTTTCCGAGGCATAGGAACTGGCCACCCCATTCATCGTCAGCGTCGTCCCGCCCACAATGGTGATGTTCGGATCCTCGCAAGACCCATAAGGAATGGGGCCAATCCAAGCGTCGCCATCCCCGGAAGCGTTCAGAAACGTCTGGCCCTGCACGGCAAATTGCTTGTATAGCTGTTCGGTGGTCGCATCCGTCGGATAGCCCCAGGACGCACTAAATTGCTTGATCGTGTTGCTGGCGGCCATGCTGCTCAAAATATCGTCCGGGAAATAACCCTCAAACACGACCACTTTTGACAAACCCGGGGCCATCGAGATGGAGGTTTCAATATCGAGACAGACCTCGCCATTGTTCGCTCCGGGCACCCCGTTGAACCCGTCCAACAACACATTTTGCAGGGGAACATTAGGCAGGCCGGCCAGACTTTCGTAGGCCGCAATATCGCTGGCATAATAGCCGTCAAACTGCAACAGACCAACCGTCTGGCCGGCGCCGGTCAGGGTGGTTCCCGGCACATAGGCGTTGCGAAAATCCGAACCCATATAACCACCACCGGGGGCGGAACCAATGCCCGGCTTAATTTTTGAGGCCGGCATCAGGTGAAACATCGGGCGCGGTTGAACATAGTTGTTCAGGCCCTGAACACTCAACACGGGAAGGCTGGCGGCCACCGTCGGGTCGGTGTCCGGGGCAAAGAAATCCCGGGATTCCTTGGGGTGATGATAAGTCCGCAGGGTGACATGAAACGACTTTTCCACATCGGACGCTTTGCCCAGCACATCCACGAGCATACGGTTGCCGTGAGTACGGGTCACCGTCAATCCGTTCGTCTTCGCAAACTCCAGCACGGCCTGGTAGTCCGCCGGCGTGGGACCAAACTGGGTGGCAAATTGATCCGGCGTCAAGTAGTGATGATAACTGGGGCTGGCCGGATCATTAATCTGCTGCAACAGCGCATCCAGACCGGCCTGATTGCGCAGCGGCAGGCCGATGGCGAGGTGCAGGGCATTGGTGGCCGGAACCCGGCCGGTCGAAACCAGCTGTGAGACTATGGACGGCACATGGCCGTGCAAGGCGGTCATGGCCGGCATGGCCGCCACCGCCGGCCAGGCCAGGCCGACCGCCGCCAGCAGGCCGAGACCCATCTTGAAAATCATCTTGCTCATAAATCGCTTGTTAATATTTTCGCCTTACCAGATCAGGGGAAACGTGGGACGGGATAAAACTGGGTCGGCTTGTTGGTGCTGGTCGTCAGCCGGATGGTTTGCGTCAGCGAATTGGTCGCCGCATCGTCAAAGGTGAGGGTGATATTGGTCACACTGTTCTGGCCACCGACATGGGCCATAATCAGCGTGTTGGTGCCCGCGGGCGCAACCACCAAAGCATCAATGTCCGAAGGCGAGGTGTGGGTCAGCTTGTTCAACGACACGGTCGCCTTGACCAGGATGCCACCGACGCCGCTGACATTGATGGTGGACGGGTACGGCGAGGCATTGGTGTTATCAAGAATGACAATGGAGTTGGAGCTGGTGAACGTGGTGGTCCAAGTGCCGATGAGGAAATTGAACGCGGCCGTGCCGATGGGTTTGGCGTTGTCGTAGAGGGCAAACGTCGGAGTAATGGCGAACGAATTGGTCCCGTGAGCCGTAAAGGTGAAAGCGCGGGAGACGGAGTGGCCATAGACGGTCAGTGGCCCGTAAACCTGGCTGGCCGGGCTGGGCGAGAGGACGCCATTGGTGGCCAGCAAATAGGCGATCAGGTTGGTCACGTTCAAGCCGGCGCCGTCGCGCAGACCGAACAGCACCTGCACCGTGTCGTTGGAGCCAATGATGCCGCTATTGTTGTTCGCCAGGGAGGTGTAATTGGTCACCAACTGCGCGCCGGCCGGAATGACGAAGCTGCCGCCGTTTTCAAGGATGGTGAGCACGGCCAAACTGGGCGGCACGAGGAAGCCATTGACGGGATTGAGCAACGACAACAACACGGTGAGGTTCGGGTTCACGATATTATTGGCGATGATGGGCACGGAGAACGTCTGACTCGTCACGCCATTACTGAAGACCAGGGTGCCGTTGGTCGAGACAAAGTTGATGCCGTTCTGGGCCGTGCCATTGGTGGCGATAAAATTCACGGAAGCAACGCCGTTCAGACTGCCCGTCCGGTTGACCGTGATGGTGGCCGAGCCGCCATTCTTATATACGGTGTAGCCGGCTTGCGAGAAGCTCAAGCCGGCATTGCTCTCGGCGATGACAACGTTCTCGGTGGCGGGCGCGGTGATTTGACCCGGAGCCGTCGCATTGGTCAGGACCACGGAAAAGGCCTTGTTGCCGGAGACGAGGTTGTTGTTGAAGATCGTCACGGGGAACGAATTCGTGGCGACGCCATTGACGAAGACGAGCGTGCCACTTGCGGCCTGATAATCCGTACCCGCCTTGGCGCTACCATCCACGGTGTAATAACCGACGGAGATGCCGTTGGTATTGCCCGGCTCAACCCGCGGATTAGAGCAGACCACCGAGAGGATCACGTTGCCAGCACTTTTGAGCACGGTGGTAGAGGCGGCGGTGAAATGCAACCCCGCATCCGCGTCCTGGAGGACGACGACGGTATTGGAAGGGGCCAGCAACTGGGCACCGCCGGTCGGGTTCGACAACTGGAAGGTGAAGGACAAATCACCGGTAACATTAGTGTCATCAATCAGCGGCACATTAACGGAGGCCAGCGTCTGGCCATTGGTGAACAAGAGGAGGCCACTGGTGGCCGTGTAATTCACCCCGGCCACGGCCGTGCCATTCACCGTCTGGTAATTCACCGTCACGGCATTGTTGGTGCTATTCAGCCGCTGAACATTGATGGTCACGAAGCCGCTGGTTTCCGGCAGCGTATTAGTGGCCATCGTACAGGAGATGCCGGCGATAGCGCTGGAAATGGTGACCGTGGAGCTACTGGGATTTCCCAGCGTGGCGCCCCCGACGGCGTTCGTCAACACCACCGACAGACTCACCGGCGGCTTCACCTGAGTCTGCGGCACAAGTGGAACCGTAATCTTGCGGCTCGTCACCCCGTCCGCAAACGTCACCAAACCACCGCTGGTCAGGTAGTCCACGCCCAATTGGGCGGTGCCCGGCAGAATCGTGTAATTCACGGAGACGATGCCCGAGGATCCATTCGTCCGGTACACCGTCAGATAGGCATTCCCATCCGAAGAGCCCACCGCGTAATTCGTGGCCGAGAAGAACAGCACCCCCGGCAACTGCACCGTGTCAATGATCGTCAGCAACGCGTTCGACGGGTTGTACAGCGTTGAACCCGTCGCCTGCGACAATTGCAAGCCGATGGTTTGATTGCCCTCCGGCACGCCGTTGTTGATGATCGAGACCGGCACCGTCACGTCCGACACGCCCGGGTTGAAGGTCACCAGCGCATTCGTCACCGGTGTGTAGTCCAGCCCCGGCTGCGCCGTCCCGTTCGTCGTCGTGTTAAACACCACCGTCGCCGTGCCCACCGTGCTCCCCAGCCGGTAAATATCAATCTGCTTCACATTCCCCTGCACGTTCTTCGCCACCTGATAATTCGACGACGAGAAACTGATCGAGCTGTCCACGTTGATAATCGTCAACACCGCCGTCGGCTGGTCCCCATACGCCGCCGGCGCCACCGGGTTCAGCGCCAGGTTCACCGTCAGGTTCGGCGTAATCATCCCGTCATCTTTCACCGGGATCGCCACCGTCTCCTGCACTTCCCCCGCCGGGAAATCCACGTTCAACGTCACGTTGCTATAGTTGACCCCCGCCAGCGCCGTCCCATTCGCCGTCGTAAATGGCACATACACATCCCCCGACCCGTCCGCGTTCGTCCCGCTCGTTCCACCGGTCCGGACAATGGTAATAAACGCATTCCCGCCGTTCTCGTTCACCTGGTACGTCGGCGATGAAAATTCAAACGCCCCCACGCCGCTGATTGACCCGCCATAAATCCGCGCGATGTGCGAATACGGCTGGCCAAAATACTGGGTAAACCCGCCACCAATGATCAGCTTCTCATCCGGCACGGTCGCCGGATACCCGGCAATCGTCGCCTCCTGCACCGCAATCGCCGCCACAAAATCATTCGCTCCCGAACCGAAATTGATCGTCGGGTCCACCGTGCCGTTCGGGTTCAACCGCGTGATCCGGTTGCGACTCACCCCGCTGAAATGCGTGAACTGTCCGCCCACCACGATCCGCTCGTCGGTCTGCAGCGCAATGCTCAACACTTGGTCATCCGCACCCGCGCCTGGCGTAAAGCCGCCGTCCAACGACCCATCGGTGTTCAACCGCGCCATCCGGTTCAGCGCAATGCCATTGACGGCGGTGAAGGCCCCGCCAATCAAAATCTTACCATCCAGTTGCAGCGCGATCGCCCGCACCGAGCCGTTCGCCCCCGCCGCCGCGTTGACCACCGCGTTCGTGAAGGTCCGGTCCAGCGTGCCGTCCACGTTCAACCGCGCCACATGGTTCACCGCCGTGTTGTTGTACGCGGTGAAATCACCGCCGATGATCACCTTGCCATCCGTCTGCACGGCGAGGGCATACACGGTACCATTTGCCCCCAATCCGCCTGCGTTGAACGTCAGGTCCGGCGTCCCGTCGTCATTCAACCGGCCGATAAAGTTGTAGGGAACCCCGTTGAGATTGGCAAACGCGCCGCCCACCAAAACCTTCCGCAACCCGCCCACAAAGGTTTCGCCCAAGGCAAATACGGGGCTGTCCGCCCCGGACCCCGCGTTGAACAGGCTGTCCAAGGAGCCGTCGTAATTGAGGCGCGCGAGGCCGTTCACGACCACACTGTTGAAATTGGTGAAATAACCGCCCACCAGAATCCGGCCGTCCCCCTGCACCGCCAGGGCCCGCACCGAGGCGTCCGCCCCCAAGGCCGAGGACGGCAGCGAGAACGTGGGATCCAGCGTCCCATCCGCATTCAACCGTGCCAACCGCTGCCGCGGCACCCCGTCCGC
>Ga0302274_10000152_pt1 | contig 71031 bp, 85 predicted proteins | sample III_Bog_N2_1_FD_198755 | JGI IMG/M metagenome (GOLD analysis project Ga0302274, IMG submission 198755) | Peat permafrost microbial communities from Stordalen Mire near Abisko, Sweden - III_Bog_N2_1 | ecosystem: Environmental > Terrestrial > Soil > Wetlands > Peat | place: Sweden: Abisko...
GTGTAGTAGCTGATGTTGCTTGCGGTGATTGTGCCGAGCTTTCCCTGGCCTTCGACCCGGTCAATCATCCGGGCTGCCATGCACGTGGCATCCTGTATCAGTTCAGCGTGATCTTCGGCGCCGACGCAGTTGACGGAGCGTGGAATGGCGGAACGGAGACGGGGAACGATTTCTTCCTGCAGAATCCAACCAGCTTGGGGGGACATAATGAATCCTTTCGGTGGAGGGTTAAACGAAAATCCCCCGGGCGGAATTGCACGGGGGACTGATAGAGAAGTACCTCTACCGAAAGTTTATAACTTCAAACGGAGGGGCTATTGCGGGCGCGGTGAACTGACGAACCCTTTTTCAATGTCAGCATCCTTGGGCAGCAGCTTCGCATAATGCTTCTGCGTCACCTCGACACCATCGCCCAGCCATTTCGCAATCTTGTAGATCGAGACGCTCTTCGAGGCCAGAAGGCTCGCGAACGTGTGCCTCATCACGTGTGGGGTGACCCAGGCGCATTTCTGAGCGGCCATGTATTCTGCAAACGGCTTACGAAAATCATACCGATAGCGAGCCCTGCCCTGCGTCTTGTTGGGCGCGATGATGAACGGGGCAGGCAGCCCATTTGGCCCGCGCATCTCGTTGCACAAAAAGTCGTTGAACGCCTTCGTGAGCGGAATCGTACGCTCATCCTTGTCCTTGGTTTTCCATTCCGCGCTGTGAACAATATGGAGCAGTCCCTGATCCAGATCGAACCAGTTGGGCCGGGCCTGGATGATCTCCTCCTTGCGCAGGCCGGCTTGGAAACCGCAGAACAGCACGAACTTCAGCTCCCGGTTCTGGCATTCATCGATGAGTTTCTGGGTCAGCGCGGCATCACAAAACTCGCGGCGGACGCTGCGCTCCAGTTTGGCCGCCTCGACATCAGCTGCCGGGTTCTCGCGCACCTTGTTTGTTTTTACAAGGTGATTGAAAAAACCGCGGACCATCAACAGGTAGCTGTGAGCGGTGCTATCGGTCAACGGTTCGACCTTGCGGTTCGTGAGCCCATCGTACCATTCCTGCAGGTCCGCAGTGGTGATGGTGCGCACTTCGGTGGCACCGAGGTGGTCGGCCCATTTATTGAGGACAGCCGTCCGGTTGGCCACCGAGTTGCGGGTGAAGGTGCCGGAATCGAATTGGTGCCGGATGTAATCCTTGATTTCCAGCTTGAGATGGTTGATGTCGGCCAGCTCTGGGTTGGCACGAATTTCCATGGCTCGGACGATGGCATCGGCCTCATCTTCCGTGTCCAGGCTGAGTCGGTGCTGGCGGCCGCCATAGGAATAACGGTACCAAAATACCTTGCCACGTAAATAGACGCCGGGTAATCTCTTGGCCTTTGATGAACGCGTTTTCACAACCAAAAATTGTGCTAAATAATTGTGCTAAGTTGCCAAACTTAAGCACAGTTTGCCGGGCTAAAGCGGCTAGCACAAGCTTTTTTGATTGCGTTGCAACTTAATCATTTTGAACAGTTTGCGCGGTTAGCTCAGTGGTAGAGCATTACCTTGACACGGTAGGGGTCGGAGGTTCGAAACCTCCACCGCGCACCATTCCTCCCGGTTCTCACGGTTCATCAACGATCGCACTTAGCGATTTTCCTGTTGCTGATCGGGAAGTTCAGAGCGATGCTCGTGATCATGACGAAGCAAGATTACCGGTTCCGTCAATTCGGTGGTTCTGGACGGCATCCCGAATGGCCGCTGGAGATTACCCTATCATTCGTCGATAAAAACGTGAATTAAAGGTGTTTTCCCCTGGAAATGGGCCTTAAATTATAACGCAAATCAAAACTATTTATGTCTAACCTTAACCAAAGGGTCCGCGCAGTATTTTCCAGCCTCTTACTCGCCGTCGCGTTTGCACTTCCGGTCCAAGCCGAACCCGACAGCTCGATTGATGGCGTCAAATTCCAAGACGGCAAAGCGTATGGCATGCACGGCGACCAGTTGGAAGCCATTGAAGACAGCGTTGAACTGCCTTTACATATCAAGGTGAACAGCGACGGCACCTTCAAAGTCGCAGACGGCAAGCAGCGGCAACTTGAGCCAGGACAAGTGATCCGGCGCGACGGCTGGATATTGAATCCGGATGGCAGCATTCAACCTGTGGTTGACCATGTGGCCATGAAGGCGGGCCAAGTCATCTTGGTGCGCGACGGCCGCGCCGGAACGATTACGGGACCAATAACCTTGACCAACAATCTGTATATCACGCCAGACGGATTTTGCGATTATCCCGATGGCCGCCATGCACGTTTGCTGGACGGACAGCTATTTCGTTTGGACGGCACCTCCATCCCCAGCAAAGACACGGTCACGCTTAAGAATGGCCAGGTGTACGTGCAAAAAGACGGCTCACTGCTTTCCCTCACGGCCATCCAGGTCATGGGAATGAACGACGGAACGCGTATTCACGGCGACGGCCTGATTCAGAGGCTGGACGGCACAACTACCCAGCTCCACGAGGGACAGACCATTCTGATTGATGGCGCAATCAACAGGCACTGACGATCGTTACCCGACCCGGGCAAAGCCTGACATCGCGAGGTTGCTTCCTGAAAAACATTTTGTAAAATGCTGGCCAGAATTGTCTTGGGCATGAAAAAGCTTCCTCGTTTTCGGATTTTGCTATGGCTTGCTGTCGGTCTGATGACCGGTAGCCTGCGGACTGAAGCGCAGGGTTATGGCCTGTCCGTCTCCAGTTCCGTCAGCGCCATTCAGGTAAGCAATTTGCTGACATATTCCATCAATGTAACCACCTTGGTTGGCAGCTCAAATGCGCAGCTGACCAACGCTCTGCCGGCGTCCGTCCAAATCATCAGCGTGAGCGCCGTGCCCAACCAAGTGAGTTATACGACCAATGGCAGCGTGGTACTCTTCAATCTCGGCGTGTTTGCCCCAGGCGGATTGGCGCAATTAACGGTGACGGCGGAACCGACGGTAGCGGGATTCATCACCAACACGGTCACGGTGGCCTCCACCTACATCACCAATACGGCCACAACCAACGTTGTGGTACTGGTCACCAATGCAGTGCCGCCAGAAGCGGATCTGGGCGTTGCCATCGTCGGCCCGGTGCAAACCGTCATAACCAACGACTTCATGACCTACACAATAAGCGTCACCAACTTGGGTCCAAGGGATGCTGCCGGCGTCCTGTTGACGAACACCCTGCCGCCCGGTGTGATATTAATTGGCGTTAATCCGACGAATCAAACCTACACCGTCGCCAGCAGCAACTTGGTTTTCAACCTGGGCACGCTGAACAATGGCGGCTATGAATATTTTCAATTCACGGTTCAGCCCACGAATATAGGCGTATTTTCCTTTGCTGCAGCCATAGGCACCTCGGCAGTCGTGGATACTAATATTGACAACAACACGGCGAGCACCAACATCGACGTCGTCGGCTATTCTCCCGGAACGCTGGTGGCCGTCACCAATTCCGGACAAACCATCAATCTTCAGAACGGGCTGACGGAACAATCCATTATGCTCACAAACACCGGCACCAACGATGTGGCTGCCGCGCGCGTGCTGGTGACCGGAATGGCGCGCCAATTATACAATGCGGTCGGCACAAACAACGGCAACCCGTTTGTCTACTACAGCGCACCGTTGGCGGCTTCAAGCAGCGTTAGTTTGTTGTTGCAATATAATCCGAGGGGCTTTTTCCCGTTCACCAACGGGCAATTGCAGGCTTACGCCGTGTCCTTGCCAAATTGGACGCCGCCAATAGCAATTTCAACCAGCACCAACCTCTACCTTAGCCGCATCGTCGAATTAACGAATGGCAACCAATTAATTGAATGGCCGGCGGTCACCAACCGGACTTACACAGTGGTTTATAGTGACAACATACTATTTTCCAACGCCATGATCGCCCCACCGTCGATTATCGCCCCGGCGAACCGGGTACAATGGATTGATTACGGACCGCCAACCACCGTCAAAGCGCCGGCCAATGCCAGCGCCCGTTATTATCGTGTATTCCTCAACCCATGACCCAGCCAGAATCATGAGAGATACATCATTATGCCGACTGGCCAAGTGCGGTTTGATTTGGTCATTAACCGGCTTGACGTTGGCGTCGGCGCAAACAAAAAACGACGAAACCTGGGATCAGTTTTTTGGCCTGCAAAAAGTATCCGCCAAAGATGATGATTGGACCCGCCATTTCCGCTTTGGCGCACTGGTGGGATTAAACATTAGCGCCAGTTTCAACGAGCGCGGCTTGTTCAATCTCCCCGGCAACAATGCGGCCAATGGGATTTATGACGATGGTTATGTCCGGGATGATCAAACCGGCAATGCCGGAGGCTATACCAGTTATTGGGGATACGATAACCCGTCCCAATACAATGCCGCCGCCCAGACTTTGACCCTGCACCGCACCACGTCGTATAACACGACGGGTAATTCCCGGGACGATGGCGGCCCGTTTGTCGGGTTTGAAATGGCTTATGGCGGCAACCTTTGGTACTGGCAACATATTCGCCTCGGTTGGGAACTCGGTTTTGGATTGCTGCCCATTAGCATCACCGACCATCAATCTTTCACGGCCACCGTCAACCAATCGGTTTATTCCTTCAGCACCGGCGGTATTGTGGTGCCAAACGCACCATATCAGGGCGGTTCGAGCGGTGTCGGCCCATTGATTCCCGCAAACCCGCCCATACCATCCACCCAGACATTTCCCGACGGTATCGTCACCGGGAAGCGCACCTTGGATGTGTTATTGTATACGGTTAGATTAGGACCGTCGTTTTATTGGGACTTGACTGAAAACATGAGCCTGTCGGCAAGCGCCGGACCGGCGGTCGGCATCGTTTCGGGCAGTTATAGTTATGACGAGACCATCAGCAGCGGCACCAGCAGCGCTCACAACACCGGCAGTTTTGGGAGCACCGATGTGGTTTATGGCGGCTATGTGAATGCGCTGCTGATGTATCATATCGTTGACAACAACCGCAACGCCGACCTGTATATCGGGGCGCAATTTATGCCGCTGGGCGACGCAACTTTCAGTAGCGGCGGCCGGAACGGACAATTAAATTTGGGTGGGCAACTTTATTTATCCGCCGGGATTAACTGGCCATTTTGAGTTTATCGCGATGTCAGTTTGTTGACTTTGTAAAATCTCCCGGCTTCCGGTTTGGTCTGCAACCGGCCGCGAATAATGGACTCCTCCAGAAATCAACTTGCGTGACAACTAAAGTTACGGCTAAATCAGGGCGATGAGATCGCTTACGGAACAGCTTTGGTTTGAGGTACCGGGACGGCGTGGTTTTGTGAACATCACCGGAACGGTGGAGGATCTGGTAAAAAAAAGTGGTGTGCAAGAGGGGTTGTGCCTCATCAACGCCATGCACATCACCGCGAGTGTTTTTATCAATGATGCGGAGGATGGCCTGCTTCGGGATTACGAAGTCTGGCTTGAAAAGCTTGCCCCCCATGCGCCGACCACAAATTACCGACATAACCTGACCGGCGAAGACAATGCCGACGCACATTTAAAACGGCAGATAATGGGCCGTGAAGTGGTGGTGGCGATCACGAAAGGCCGATTGGATTTCGGCCCGTGGGAACAGATTTTCTATGGTGAATTCGACGGCAACCGGCGCAAGCGGGTTTTGGTAAAAATTATCGGTGACTGATCAGGAGGTGAACCTTGATTTGATCGGTTTTCCGGTGAATCAGGCTGCCTCTTTTGTTTCGCTGCCCGGCCAGCTTTCTCGTGGGCCAAACTCGTCCAGGACCTTGCTTTATTATTTAGAACCACCGGCGTTTAAGAATGCCACCACAATCAGGCCAATGATAATCACGCCGACGACGATGCCGATGATCAAAAAGTATTTGTTGACCTTGTTGGACTTTTTAGAGAACACGGCGTTGGTGTCAAAGCCGGAGGGTCGGGCACCGCCTTGTTCAAGATCGTTGAGGCTGACACCGCGCGGCGTAATCATCGTGGCATCCACCGTTTTCCGGGGCGCAGCTGCCTCGGGTCCGCGCGAAGGCACCGCGGCCTGAGGGGGATCGGAAACGGGCTGGCCATCGTCAATTTTGAGTTCAACCTGCCCGAAACGCAGGATCTGGCCTGGCTTGAGCACCGCCTCGGAAATTTTCTCGCCGTTGATGAACGTGCCGTTGGTGGAATTGAGGTCACGGATCAGCAATTCGGAGCCTTGCAGGTGGATTTCGGCGTGCCGGCTGGAGACCGAGGCGTCGCTGATTTGAAAAGTGTTTTCCTCAACCCGGCCCACCGTGGTGCGTTCTACGTTCACTTCGAACGCACGCCCCGTCATGCCTTGGTTTAGGATAACAAGTGTGGCCATAGTTTATTTAAATTGATTATGGGTGCGGCACGGTTCAAGTCAAACGCAAATCCTGCAGATCAACCGCGCTGCTCGATCATTTGCCGGAACTCGGCGAATAAAGACGTGGAATCATGTGGTCCGGGCGACGCCTCGGGATGGTATTGGACACAGAACACCGGTTTGGTCTTGTGCCGCAAACCCTCAACGGTCTGGTCATTCAAATTAATGCGGTGCACGGCGACTTCGGACGGCAGCGACTTGGCGTCCACGGCAAAACCGTGGTTCTGCGACGTGATTTCCACCTTGCCGGACTCCAGATCCTTCACCGGCTGGTTACCGCCGCGATGGCCGAATTTGAGTTTGAAGGTTTTTCCGCCGAGCGCTTGGCCCAGAATCTGATGGCCAAGGCAGATGCCAAAAATGGGAATACCCTTGTCGAGCAGCGTCTTCACTTCGCGGACGATGTAATTCAGCGCCGCCGGGTCGCCGGGACCGTTCGAGAGAAAAATTCCGGCCGGCTTGTGCTGGAGCGCGTCGGCGGCGGTGGCCGTCGCGGGCATCACTTGCACGGAAAAACCATGCTGCCGCAGGCGGCGCAGGATGTTGTATTTCATGCCGTAGTCGAACGCCACAATCGGGATGTCTGCCGCCGGCAGCGGTTTCCGGAAATTCCGCGCGTCGGCGGCCTTGTTCCCGCGCACGAGGTCGAACGCGCCGCTCTGCTCATCCTTTTCGTCCCACTTGAACGCCTGCTTGTGAGTCACTTCCTTGACGTAATCCACGCCGGCAAAGACAAATTCCTTCGCGCGTTTCACCGCCTCGGCGTCGGAAATTTCCTCGGTGGAAATGAATCCGTTCAATGCGCCGCGCACCCGGAGTATCTTGGTGAGCGACCGGGTGTCGATGCCCTGGATGCCGGGAATGCCGTGCTGCTCCAGATAATCCGCGAGCGACCAATCCGCGCGCCAGTTGCTGACCACCGGAGAAAGTTCGCGGATGACGAAGCCCGCCGCGTGCGGCCGCCACGACTCGACATCCTGCGAGTTGACGCCATAATTTCCAATGAGCGGGTACGTCATGGTCACGATCTGGCCCTTGTATGACGGGTCGGTGAGGATTTCCTGGTAACCGGTCATGGAAGTGTTGAAACATACTTCCCCGCCAGCCGACGCCTTGGCACCAAAACCGGCACCGTGAAACAGGGAGCCGTCTTCGAGAGCTAAAATCGCTTTCATCAAAATTTTTAAGATACTAGGGTCGCCGCCCGCGGGGTTCAAGCGCGAAGCGGTTTGCACGGTGAATTTTTTGAGCTACGTTGAACGGTTGTGACGACGCACATTTTTGAGAGCGAACTCTGGCTGCCAGTCCCGCGCGAGAAGGTTTTCCCCTTCTTCGCCGACGCCCGCAACCTCGAAACCATCACCCCGCCTTGGCTGAACTTCAACGTCCTCACGCCCGGCCACATCGAGATGCGGGTCGGGGCGGTCATTGACTACCGGTTACGCGTCCACGGCCTGCCGGTGCGCTGGCGCACGGAAATCACCGGCTGGGACCCGCCCTATAGCTTCAATGACGAGCAGCGGCGTGGACCGTACCAACGCTGGAGCCACACGCACACTTTCGTGGACAAGGACGGCGGGACGCTCTGTCGCGACGAAGTCGTCTATGCCGTGCCGGGCGGCGCGTTGATAAACTGGATTTTCGTTCGGCACGACGTGAAAAAAATCTTCGCCTACCGCGCCACGGCGCTTAAAAAACGTTTCGGTGATAAGAATTAAAATACCCATGAAAATTGTCATTTCGCTCTTTGTCTTGGCCGCGCTCCTAGCGCTGCTGAAGGTTGGTTGTGCCACCGTCCGCGCCGGATACGCCACCGCGCCCTATCAGGTGGTCCGACAAGACGGTAAGTTTGAACTGCGCGAATATCCCATGCTGGTAGTGGCCGAAACGCCGATGTATGGCGCGAACAACGGTTTCATGCGGCTGTTCCACTTCATTGGTGGCGAAAATGCCGCCCAGCAAAAAATCGCCATGACCACACCGGTGTTCATCAACCATGCCGACCGCACCAACGCCACGATGGCCTTCGTCATGCCGGCCGGCTTGGGCACCAACGGCACCCCGCTGCCGACCCGCTCGGATGTGACCATGACCCAGATGCCGGCGGCCCTGTTCGCCGTGTTGCGATACTCAGGCTGGCGCAGTTCCGGCAATTCTGCCGAGGCTACCGCCAAGCTGACCGCCTGGCTGGTGCAGAAAAAAATCACGCCGGTTGGCGAACCCATGTTGGCCTACTTTGACCCGCCGTGGACGCTACCGTTCCTGCGGCGAAATGAGGTGATGCTGCGCGTGGCCCGGCCGTGAGGAAATTTTGAATGGAGCGGGTGATGGGAATCGGACCCACGTATGCAGCTTGGAAGGCTGCCGTTCTACCATTGAACTACACCCGCAACGCGCTAATCATATCGCCCGCGCTTGCCTTGTCAATCCGCCGCCGCTAGACTCGACGCGATGAATTCGCTGCTGCTCACCGGCGGACGGGTAATTGATCCCGCCAACCAATTTGATGCCATCGCCGACGTTCTCATCCTCGATGGCAAGATTTCCGCCGTGGGCCAAAAACTTTCCGCCCCGGCGGGCGTGGCCAGCTTCGATGCCACCGGAAAAATTGTTTCACCCGGACTGATTGATCTGCACGTCCACTTCCGCGAACCCGGCCAGACGGCCAAGGAAAACATCGCCTCCGGCACGGCGGCGGCGGCACGCGGCGGTTTCACATCCGTAGTCTGCATGCCCAACACGTCGCCGGCGATCGATTCCGCCGGCACCGTCGCGCTCATCCACGAACGCGCCGAACGCGAAGGGCTGGTGCAGGTCTTCGTCACCGGCGCGATCTCCAAAAACCTCGCGGGCGAGGAACTGGCCCCGATCGGCGGCTTGAAAAAAGCCGGCGTGGTTGCCATCACGGACGACGGCCATTGCGTGCAGAACAACGATCTGATGCGGCGCGCGTGCGAATACGCCAAGATGTTCAACCTGCCGCTGATGGATCATTGCCAGGATTATTCGCTCGTGACCGACGGCGTGATGCACGAAGGCTACTGGAATCTGGCGCTCGGCCTGCGCGGCTGGCCGGCGGCCGGCGAAGAAATGATCGTCGCGCGCAACATTCTGCTCGCGGAACTCACCGGCGCGAAAGTCCACTGTCAGCACCTCAGCACGGCCGGCAGCGTGCGCTTGATCCGCGCGGCCAGGCAACGGGGCGTGAGCATTTCCGCCGAGGCGTGTCCGCATCATTTCACCCTGACCGATGCCGCCGTGGCGGGCAGCGACAAATTCTGGGCGCAGGACGGCAAAATTCTCGCCGCCGGCCAATCCGGCGCCCGGCCGCAATGGCCAGCCTACGACACCCATTTCAAAATGAATCCACCGCTCCGCTCCGCAGCCGACCGCGAGGCGATTCTGGAAGGCTTGGCGGATGGCACGATTGAGGTTTTGTGCAGCGACCACGCGCCGCACTGCGATTACGAGAAGGAGGTCGAGTTTGACTACGCGCCCTTCGGCATCACCGGCTTGGAGACCGAACTCGCGCTGTCGCTCATGCAGCTCGTCCACACGAAACGGATTTCGCTGGCGAACATGATTGCAAAATTCACCATCAATCCCGCGCGACTGCTGAACCTGCCCAAAGGCACGTTGAGCATCGGGGCCGATGCGGATGTGACGGTATTTGATGCCGGGGAAGAGTGGATTTACCGGCGCGAAGATTCAGCGAGCAAATCCATCAACAACCCATTCTATGGCTGGAAACTTAAAGGTAAAGCGACCGCCACGATCGTCGCGGGCAAACTGGTTTGGTCGGCGGACCAGAAACTGGTCGCGGCGTAACTTCCGAAACCAGTTTCAGCTTGCGGCGGAGGGCTCCGAGGACGCGGCGGATGCGGCTTCCGTGTTCAATTTCACGGCTTCATCCAATTGCAGCTGCTCCGGCGGCACGGTGGCCAGGCCGGAATCCGCCGTGATCGGCGCGGGCGGGCGCTCCACCGGGATACGTCGCAATTCATCCGCCGCGGGCAAATCTTCCAAACTGCGCAGGCCAAAGTATTCCAGAAACAGCGGCGTGGTGCTGTAAAGCGCCGGCCGGCCGACGACTTCCGCCCGGCCGCTCTGCACGACCAAGTTGCGTTCCAGCAGAGTCTGCATGGTGCCATCCACGTTCACGCCGCGCACCTGTTCCACCTCGGCGCGGGTCACCGGCTGGCGATACGCGATGATGGACAATGTCTCCAGCGCCGCCTGCGAGAGCCGCGACGGCCGGTTTTTGACGCCCACCAACGCCTTGAGCCACGGCGCAAATTCCGGCTGCGTGACGAACTGCCAGGCGCCCGCGACACACACGAGCCGAAAGCTCCGAGCGGCGGTTTCATGTTCGCGCGCCAGTTCCTCCAGCGCGGCGGTCACATCATCCTCCTTCGTCTTCTTGAAGAGCTTGGCGGCCTCCTGCGCCTCTTCCACCGTGGCCGCGGTGGCCAGCACATCCCGCAGTTCCTTGGCCGTCATCGGCTTTTGGGCAGAGAACAGCAGCGGTTCCAATATGAATTTCAATTCCATCTTAAATTTTCAGTTCGCGATTTACAGTTGACGAACTTCGGGCGATTCCGGCGCGGGGGGCGGCGGCGTGGCCACATCGGGTTCCGTCGCGGCCGGGTTTTCCGGGGAGGTTACCGCCGAAGCAAGGGCGCAGGCAATTTCAATTTCCGCGAACGGCTCCGGCTGCACGCAGGCGATCTGCTTGAGGCGGATCAATTCCAGCAGCGCCAGAAACGTGCAGACGATTTCGGCGCGGTTGGCAGCGGTTTCAAACAGCTCAGAAAATTTCACCGAGCCACGTTCCGTCACGATCTTGAGCACCAACTCGATCTTCTCGCTGACCGTCCATTTGTCCTCAAAAATTTCGCGGGTGCCGGCGGATTTTTCCTGAAACCGCTTGAGCACAGCGTTGACGGCGTTCAGCAGATCGAAGATGCCGACCTCCGGTTTCACCGGGGCGTCGGGGTTTTCAAATTCGATTTTGCCGGGCAGCCGCGGAAAAACATTTTCCTGCCGCTCCTCCAGCGACTGCAATTGCGCGGCGGCGTCCTTGAATTTTTTATATTCGACCAGCTGGCGGATGAGTTCCCAGCGCGGGTCTTCGCCCTCGTCCTCGGGCTCCACCGCCACCTGCTGGTCCACCGGCAGCAGTTCGCGGCTCTTGAGGTACATCAGCGTCGAAGCCATCACGAGAAATTCGCCGGCGACTTCCAGGTCGAACGCGCGCATCAGGTCGATATATTCGATAAACTGGGTGGCGAGTTTGGTCAGGTTGACCTCATAAATGTCCACCTCCTCCTTCTTGATGAGATAAAGAAGGAGGTCGAGCGGGCCTTCGAAGACCTCAAACTGGACTTTATATTCGGCCATGAAACGGCTTTAAAGCGTAGATTGAACCGGACGGCTTGGCAATGCAGGAACGTGCGGAGCTAAAGACTCGACGCGGTGGGACATATTTGACAGCATCACCGAATGAGTTCGGACGAGAGCGAAATTTTCCATTACCTGAAGACGTGGGGCGCGGAATTCACCAGCGCCAAAGAAGTCAGCCGCCGCGCCGGGACCAAAAAGCGATATCATGAAGATCCCGACTGGGCCAAGCCGCTGTTGATTGGCATGGTCGAACGCGGCGTGCTGGAGAGCGACTCCATGGGCCGCTTCCGCATCAAGCCCGAAAGCAAAACGAGACACAAGCAACGCTGGGTGTCGCCGGACATCGAAAAAATTCTCAAGGAAAAAGGCGTGGAAGTGGAGGGCGCCGGCACGGGCGAAGATACTGGACTCGCTTCCGACGAACATTACGAGCAACTTTAATGCTCGCCGCGCTGGTCACCACCCTGCTCTTCGCCACTTCCGCCGTCTGTGGTTACCGCACCGCCCGGCAAATCGGCGGCCTGGAGGCCAATTTCTGGCGCATCACACTCGCCACGGTATTCCTCACCATCTGGGCCTGGACTTTCGGCGCCGGATTTGCCGGCGCACCGGAATGGTTCATGTTAAGCGGACTGTTCGGCATCGGCCTCGGCGACTCCGCGTATTTTCAAGCCCTGCCCCGGCTCGGCAGCCGGCGCACGGTGCTGATCACCCAATGCCTCACCGCGCCGTTCGCGGCGCTCATCGAATGGCTCTGGCTCGGCACCAAGCTCAACCGGCCGGAAATTTTTTGCGTGGCCATCATTCTCACCGGCGTCGCCATCGCGCTCGCGCCGGGCGATCACCTGAAGATTTCCGCGCGTGACTGGCAGATTGGCCTCACCGCCGGCACAATTGCCGCGCTCGGCGGCGCGCTCGGCGCGGTCATCATCCGCAAAGGCTATGCCGCCATACAATCCGCCGGCCTGTCGGTGGATGCCGGCACCACCGGCTACCAGCGCGTGCTGGGCGGCATTTTGATTCCCACGCTGGCGCTGTTTATTTTCAAATGGCGTTCAGCGCACACGCACGGCGGCTGGTTTGAGCCAAAGACTTTGGCCGTCTCGCGGGAAAAATGGGGGCGCATCTGGCCCTGGGTGCTGGCCAACGCCGTCGCCGGCCAGACGCTCGGCGTGACCTGCATGCAATGGGCCCTCAAGACCACACCGGCCGCGGTGGTCGCCGCCATCATTGCCACCACGCCGCTCGTGCTGCTGCCAATGACCCGCATCGTCGAGGGCGAAAAAATCGGCTTCCGCTCGCTGGCCGGCGCGCTCATCGCCGTCGGCGGCGTGATCGGCCTGACCCTATTCCGCTGAATCATTTCCAGCGGGTGTTGCGGCTGATCCTAAACGGTTCAAATAGTTCGCTCACCGTAAAGCGCTCACTCGGTGCTATACATAAAATCTTCATCGGGAATCTCTTGGACCGTTCAAAGATTAGTTCTTACCCAGTTCGGCACGCATTTCCGCAATCTGCTTGGGATCGCGCCCCAGGCGCTCAAAATAGGCGATGTTCCCCTCGGTGAGAAAACGATTGGCCTTCAGCGCAGCCAGCGTCGCCGCCGGCATCTTGTTGCCATAGGAGAGAGCGGACACGCCAAAATAAGTCGCCATCACCTGCGCGGGATCGATGTTCTGGTTGACCACCAGCCCGCAGCGCGAAAACTTGATGTAATGGTACATGTCCGTGTAAAGATTCAACGGCATGGCCCGATCCAGCGCCGCCGGCGATTCGCGATACAAAATGGTAAGCCCGTCATTGTTGAAGAAATCATCGTGCCAAATGGTTTCCAGCGCCTGGGCCTCATCCGGAAAAAGTTCCGCGCATTGCGTGGGCCCCTGCGGATCGGCCGGATCGCGCAGGCCATGATTGATGGAAAGGCCCCCGCCCTCGGTCAGCGCCGCCCGCAGGCGATGCGTTGTCAGCGCGGCGATGGTCTGGTCGTCAGTCCAATCGTTGAAAGCCGCAAAGTCCGGCACCGCCAGGGTAGTGATCGTGCTGCCCGCGCCCCCCGGCTGGCTGACCGGCTTGATGGGTTCCAGCACGGTCGCATAGCCGATCCATGTGTGATGGTCGTGATGGTAAATTGCAAAAACGTTGTACAGCGGCAAATCCGTGACGTTCACGATGTGCGTCAGCTTGCTTGGGCGGCTCATGAATCCATCGGCATCGGCAATAAGCGTGACGGCCGGATGTTCGTGCGTGGCCCCCTCGTAAAATAGAAATTTCTCCGCCTCCGTCCCGTTGCTGACGTAGGAACTCTGCACCTGCCGGGCGGAGCTGATCCAGTGACCCTTGTCCACGTCCGGCAGTTTCACCCCGGCCGGCACATCCTTGCTCAACGTCAATCGCGACCAGACAAGTTCCATGCGCTCATCGTCCGGAACCGGCACCGCCAGCTTCTTGGCGTCAGCAAACATCCGCGGGCCATTGGCCTTGCGCCAAGCGTCCCAATCCGGCTCCTTGGCATTGGCGGTCATTCCCGGCGTGCGATATACATTGGCCTGCGGGTACCAGGCGTTGGCGTGGCCATAGGCAAAACGCATCTCAACACCCACCAGACTCTCCCCAAGCTGATTCGCCGGCGGATAAAAATAGAGGACCGGCTTGAACCGTATGCCGTTGTCCGGCGGAAGATCCTTCACGCGCTTCTGCGTGGAAGCGACAGCCGTGCCGGGGTGGGCATCAGTGTGAATAAAATCCGGCATTGGCGGCGAACTGGGCGTCGGCTTGCTCCAGTCAAACACCTGAACCCCCCATTCATGCACCACCAGCGGCTGAGCCAACCAGAGCGCCGCCCAGCCCGAGCTTGTCAGAAGGACCCCACCAAAAAAAAGGGACGCCCCCAGAAGCAGTGTTCGATAGTTTAAGGATGGGAAATTGCTTTTCATACGGGTTCATTTACTTGATGTTGCAATGTTAAGATGTTTTCAAAGGAGATTTTTTCATTTTGGGAGTCCGTCCATCCACATCCCCACCTTCTTTTCCTTGGCCTCCTTGCCGGCTTGCAATGCCTTTTGGACGAAGGCGTCATAGTCGGCTCGGGGGATTTTCAGATCCTTGGGATTGACGCCGGTTTGGGTGTTTGACGCGATGAAACCCTGACGCACGAGTTCCAGATTGAGGTTGTGATCGCCCTCAACCACCCAAACGTAATTATAGCCATAATTCAATGCCGCAACCTTGGTTCCACTGGTGTCAATGTGCGCGATGGTTACGACCACGGCCTTGGGATGTTCCTGAAACCACTTCGACATGGCCTCGTTCATCGGCCCGGCCAAGCCGATGATCAGGGCCGCTTCGTGTTCGTCTGCTGGCGGCGTGCCCGGGGCCAAGAGCATCAAGCCCGGCCCCCGGTGCGCAAAGATGGTTCCGATATAACCCGACAAGCCCATCCAGTTGACGCCGGATGCAGGGATTGGCTCGGCTGCGGATATCCAGGCGTTGCTGCCCAGAAGAATGGCGGTGATGAGGGTGATGATTTTCAGGGAGAAGCGCCCGCAACGCGCGCCCGGCAATTTGTTAAGCATAGGTTTCATTATCTAAATCCGCGACCTTCCTCAACTAGGTTCTGCCTGAGACAGGCTTGAAGAAATGATTTCTCCACGGTTAAAACCGGTGAATAAAGCGTGACCATGCTTTCCGGTTTCGTGTGCAGTGTCTGGCTCACCCTGACAGTCACTAGATTCTGATCCGGCAAATCCGGCCAAGCCCTGCCCCTGAACAGGTCGAGCGCAAAGGTGTCATCGCGGCACGACTTGGTCAGCAGTGCTTCCCGGTCAGCATAGCGTTGGTTGAGTTGCTCGGTTAACCGGGCTTCATTCGTGTTTCCATGTGTCCATTTCAAATATTCTTCAAGGTTTTGGATTGGCCAAGGTTGGTATCGGTTACGGGTATAGGTGTCGGTTATGATTTGTTGTGGTCCGATCCGTTTGACTAGATTGGGGCAGGCACTGGAGAATCCCGCTGCCCGGGGAAACACCTCGGTCGGTATGGTGATCCAGTTGGTGGCTCCTTGGAATTCAAGCCGGATGTCCTCAAAATATCCGATGTCAAAACTGGGATAATCCATTTCATTCGTGGTCGCATTGCGAATCCAGCAATGGATGATGCCGTTGGTCTGATCCAGCGAAACCGCCATCTGAAAACCACCGGCGGTGTTGCCCCAGTCGTATCCGCCGGCCAGGGCGGACGGTTGGGCAATGCCGGAACCGCAGAGCAAACCGCCGCTTAACATGAGCACGAGGCCGAGGAAGAGTTTGGGTTTCATTTTTTGGACGGGATGAATATGTTGGGTCTCATGGTTTGACAAAATCCTGTAGTTTAATCTCATAAAAATCTACCGATGGCATGGCGACACTCTTGCCGCCGACCATCCTATGCGCCGGCTCCACAAAGACAAAATAAAGGCCGGGGCGTTTCAATGATTCGTTGGAGACAGTGAAATCCATCTGCCAAATCCTCCGATTTTTTTTCAGGGTGACTGGGATTGCCGGCTCGACTGGTTGGATCGAGCCGCCATCAACGCCGTCAACTGTGCTGTGTCTGACCATCCTTAAACTCGCAGTCATATCGGATGGAATATCAACCGTCTTGGCCGCAACCGTCACCTGAAAAGCGACGCCGTCATGGGTGGCGTTGGTGGAAACGGAAAACAAGTATTTGTATTGGTCGAGGTTGTTGGAGGTGACGGAAAACTCCACACTATCCCCAAGCGCAGATAAGGCGAGGGCCAGCCAAAGAAAGGGCGTTAAAAATAAGCGGTGCATAATTTTATTATTCATGGTTTTTCATGAAGCGTAGAAAGCCACCGCGATAGCGGACCGGACAGCGCCAACGGCGGTCTGCACCGGCGACTGGTTAGGTCGCAGTTTTCTACCACTCATTGTAAATGTGTATGCCATTGGTTGAATATCTCTCGATGCGTCCTGGTAGATTTCGCGGTTTCAATGAGTGTGGAAAGCACAACGCAAGTTCCATAAGCTTCGGATTGCCAACCACACTCTCACCGTTCAAGAACGCCAGTGCGTCCTCATCTCGAAGCTGTCCTGACAAACGAAAGTAGATAACCCACGGACTCCACTCCTTGGCTGAATCGTCGGGAAATAAATGGATGCAAAAAACGGTGTCCTCAAATCTCATCTCGACTGGAATCCAACCACCCAATATGCGGACTCCGTAGAGATGCGACTCCTGTAGCCATGCTGTGTCTGTGCGTGCTTGATGCACATCAGCGGCAGACGAGCCGAGACGAATGTGATGTGCAAACAACGTGAAGACCGCGCTTGCCCGCTCTGCTTGGTTGTTTGTTGAGCTGTTGGCGCGGGCATTGAGCACGGCGACATTCTCGCCGCTTGGTAATCCACCCGACGACTGACGAACGGGCGACGGCGTCATGGTGCAACCGCATAGCAGCGCAATAATAAAAAATGATGTGTAATTTTCATGGTGATTTCTGGTTAGGCCACGTCGTCCTACAATATCTGTCCATAAATGAAAACTCTACCGTCCTTCTTGTCGCGCAAGACTCCGAACGTGGTGAACTGATTCGTCGAAACCCAGAGCTCGTAACCGGAGCGCGGACTCGGTGCGAACCACTTCGGGCGCTCCACCGCGAGACTCGGCGGAATCTCTGTCACCTCGTCAGTGATGGGAGCGACATCCTGTGCCGTCGTCAATGTCTTGAGGATGCTCGAACCCTCTGCTGGCTGAAGCTCAAGGAAGTAACAGTGCTCGTCGGTAAAGTGCGGTGACTGCCAGTAGATGCTGTGAACAACCTGAACGTCCTTCGGTCGCTGAAACTGGAGGGCACGCTCGAAATTGTGCTTGTCGTCAACGTATGTGCCACCGCAGCCGACGAGCATCAGTGCGAGCGAAGCGATGGCAATAAAACGTGTCATAGCGTCCATGTGGCCTTACGAAAAAAGCTGAGCCACCGCCGACTCGCGGCATGAACCGCAATAGCGCCAACGACAATTGGCTCCGACGGATTGTTAAAAATCATAATGGTGGATGAATAGCAATGACTGTCATGTCGGAGCCGTCAATGTTTTGGATGGCAATAAATATACTACCACCATTCATAGGCTTGGTAAGCCCATACGAATAACAGCTATCCTTGCCATCACGTCCAGAATATGGCTGACCAAAAAACCGGTCTAAAAACGACTTAACAGCGGCATACTTTTGTGGTGAGAGTCTAATTTCGATGTCGTGGCTGTGGTAAGCCTCGTTATATCGCCACTGGTCAGAAATAAGCGGCAACTCTTTTGCAACTGGCGGCTGCTTACCATAATGAACGGCGGTCTTAATGATAAATTGCCCAACATCTCCATGGCCTGTCACATCCGGCCCCGGCACAAGTGCGCCGCCGCTTCCGTCAATTGGCTGTGTATGAGCGGTGACAGCAGGCTGGTGAGCACAGCCGCAAAGCAACGCAATAATAAAAAATGATGTGTAACTTTTCATGGTGATTTCTGGTCAGGCCACAGGTCAAATTGCCAGAACGGCTCAATCGCCATAGAAAACCTCCACGGTGCGATCCATGTAGATGCGCATGATAAATTGACCGCCTTTGATGAAATGGCCATTGGCGGATTCGTTCCGCTGCCAAGTGACGAGCCAGAACTTGCCCCGGCCTTCACCCGGATTCAGGTCGAGGCGCGTCGAATCAATATAGCTGTCGGCAACTTCAACATGGTGCTGCTGGACATAATCTCTGGCGATGGCGAGCGCGTCCTCGATGCGCAGCTTCGGCCCTGACAACTTGGATTCAGGCTGGGCCGGCGGCTTGGCCGTGGAACAACCGAGCAAAACGCCGCTTAAAACGAGCGCGAGGCAGAAGAGGAGTCTGGATTTATTATTCTCCATAAGGGGATGGATAAATGAGTCTTGAACGGTTATCAAAAAGTCTGCAGGTAACTGGCGGCGACTCGATGTGGCCATGCCATAGAGGTTCGCCGTTAGCTCCTTTGTCTATGGTCACCTCGAAGATGGCCTTCATTTTGACTTTCAAGTCTTGTCCTTGATTCAATCGTTCTGGAAAACCGGCCCAGGAATTTTGTCCCTGATAAATTTGGGCAAAGCAAATGTCCCGGACGTAATACTCACCCGGCTTGAGAATCCAATGAACCGGAGCATTGTCCGTCCAAATTGCCGGAGTTCGGTGAATGAGATATTTATTTCCCTTTTCATCAGTCAATTCAAAGGACATCGTTTTCCAACCCCAAGAAGATCCTTCCTGCAGCAACTTTTGCGGCTGGTCGGAATGATTCGTAATGACCACGTGAAAATGGCAATTGGTGTTGATGCTTACATATATTTCGGGATTGTATGGCGAAACCAGAAGCGCAATGGACAGGCTCAACGGATTAGCCGTTTTGGGATGCGGCTTGGCCGTGGAACAGCCAGTCAATATGCCGCTCAAAACGAGCGCAAGGCCGAGGATGAGTTTGGGTTTCATGGTTTAAGTTCTGTTAACAAGGCATCCAGCACCTTCATGGTCAATGGCTCCACGTTTTTGGAATAACAATCAATTTCAACAATAAACCGGTGTGATTGACAAATTGCAGCCTGCACACCACCAGTAGCGCCGCAATATCGGTAGAGCGTTCCACCCTTATATCTTTGTTCCGGTTGAAACATTGCTGGTCTCAAAAAAAGGCTCTTGTGAACTTGGCTTTGCGCGTCATCGGCGGAACGGTAAAGAACGATGACAACCTCCATGTCGGCGTAGGGCAGCGGGGTTGCCGATTCCATTGGAAATTCTCCGGCTGGATGGTATAGCGGATTTTTCCACAGATAAAATGCAGCCTGCATGTATTGATCACCGCCGTTCCACGCCGTGGCCAAAGGCGATGTTCCGGTTGTTGCGCCAAGACATTTTAACTTTGGAACCTCCAATTCAATTCTTTCAGATATATTTTGAGGAATTTCGAGAGGAAATGCTTTTGCCGGGGATTGTTGATTGGTTGAACAACCAAACCAACCACCGCTCAAAACGAGCGCGAGGCAGAGGATGAGTTTTGGTTTCATTGATTGGTTTGGCTTGCCTGAATTGTTTCTTCCGTGAACCCAAGAGGCTCTGTTGAAATGTCAAATGGAACACTTTCTCCTAGCCCGGGTTGATTGAGCTTCAGGTTCACGGAAACCAAGTATTTCCCAGGTTTAAGTATAAATAAGGTCCCAAGGTCCACACGCCATTCGTAGTGTTCCCCCGGCTTCAGCTCACTGATTTGAGGGGTCGCGGAATTTATGCCATAATCTATCACAGAATCCGGTCCGCTCTTTCCGCGAGGCGTCATCTGGGGCGTGGCTTTATTTGAATCCACAAGATGGATTCCTAATGTGCGAATCCAAGACATGAAGAAGACAGACTGTGGCCCGGCATTGGTAACATTCACGACCATCGCAACCGGCTCGCCCGCTGAAACTGCGTCAGGCAGTGATACCTCAACCGTCACGCCATTTTTTTCCAAGGATGTTTTCTTAACCGTTCCATTGTGCAATGTCTGGCTGGATGAACAGCCCAACAAACCGCCGCTCAAAACGAGCGCGAGGCAGAGTATGAGTTTGGGTTTCATTTGTCGGACGAAATGATCTTAAGTTTAACCTCGTTGCTCCAAAAAGTTTGCTTGCTGTCAATCGGAGTGAAGCACATGCGAAACGAAAGTGTCTTTTCGGAAATCAGTTCGGGAATCAGCATCACCAATTCGTTTGTGTATGCGCCACCGGCTGGAATAGTCAAATCATAGGCAAAGTTTCTAGTGCAAACCCAGCCCCCAAAATAAATATTGGCGTTGCTGCTTTTCCACTCTTCATACCAACTGCAACTCCACACGCGCACCATTTGATTGGTCGCCGTCGGATTCTCGACCCGGAGCGCGACTTTGAAAGGTTCTTTGACGCGCACCTCGGTTTTGGATGGGATGACGACTACACGAAGGGTATTCGTGTTTGCAGCATTTGCAAAGACCCCGCTAAAGATTAGCATAAGGCCGAGAATTAGTTTTGGCTTCATTATTGACTCTGAATAAGGGGATAGATTTCGCCATTGCTTCTTAAGCGATACACCACGGTAGAATTGCCCTTTTTCGGATGCGTGTAAGAAATAAACCAAGATGGTTCTGATTCATCTCCACGCATAAAGTTGTTTCCGAGAACGTCTTTCAGTTGGTCTGGGCGTCCGTAAAATACTGAAGTTATTATTTTTTCAGAATCGCCTGCATGCTTGCTGTAATAGTCTTGCACCAACTTGATGGCTTCAACGACCGGCTGTTTCGGAATGGGAATTTGTCTATCCGGATTTTCTAGTGCGCCCCGTGAAGAAATGGCGAGCAAGAGAAATAAAGCAAAAAGCATTTGGATTTTCGTTTTCATATTTAATCAACTGTTAGTTTCAAAGTTAATTGTCAAGGGACGGCCAAACAAATCACTGCTCAAAACGAGCGCGAGGCCGAGGATGAGTTTGGGTTTCATTTGTCGGACGAAATGATTTTCAGTTTAACCTCGGTGCTCCAAAAAGTTTTCTCGGAGCCGATGGGCGTGAAACCCATCTGGAAAGTGAGCGTTTGATTGGAAATCGGTTCGGGAATCAGCATCTCCAACTCGTTCGTGTATCCACCACTTGGTGGAATTTTGACTGAGCGCATATTATTTTTTTCGCAATCCCAGCTCAGCCAAGAAATGTTCGTGTTGCTGCTTCTCCATTCGTCATCCCAACTGCAACTCATTACGCGCACCATTTGATTGGTCGTAGTCGGATTTTCTACCCGGAGCGCGACTTTGAATTGTTCTTTGACGCGCACCTCGGTTTTGGACGGGATGACGACCACGTGAAGGGTATTCGTGTCAGCGGCGTTTGTGGAAACAGACCCTAAAATGCCGCCCAAAACGAGCGCTAGGCCGAGGAGTTTCTTCATGTTCGTGATATTATGACACCTCAACGCCCGATTTATTAGGATATTTGTGGCTCATGGCGGAAGTATGCGACCGGAACCAGCCCGGCAAATGGTTAACCGCGGGTTGTAGCTGGCTCCTGGAGGGCGAAAAAAACGGCTTCCCCCACTGGCCAGCGCGGCTCGTCTCCGTCGGCGGCGTCATCGCGCTGTCATATTAGCCCAGCAGCGGTTCGCCGGGCACAGGCTGATCGCCGGACGTGATGGTGTAAAGCCAGTTGCGCTTGCGGATCACCAACCCGGCGGCCTTGATTGTCTTCAGGTTTTTGCTGCTCATGTCCACGCGGCAACCGGCTTACTGATTCCGGCACCCGATAAAATTTGGCCTGTCAATAACGGGCGGTTCTGCGATTCTGCCCGGGTGAAGATTGTCCCGCCAGAACTGCAATCCGCCGTTGAGTCGCTGGGCCTCGAAAAATTTCGCCGCCACATTTTTCTCTGCGTGGATGCGGATGAACCCAAATGCTGCCCGCGCGAACAGACCCTCGGGTCGTGGGATTTTCTGAAGTCGCGCCTGAAGGAATTGAATCTCGTCGGCCCGAACCCGCTGGTGTATCGCACCAAGGCGAGCTGCCTGCGCGTCTGCACGCGCGGCCCGATTGCCGTGGTCTATCCGGAAGGCGTCTGGTATCACAGTTGCACACCGGAGGTTTTGGAACGCATCATCCAGGAACATCTGGTCGGCGGGAAGGCGGTGGCGGAATTTGCCTTTGCGGTCAATGCGCTGCATTGAGGCGCTGTTTCCGATCTTTGTTTAAGCTGGACTTGCGGCGGCAATCGGCGCAGTTTTTATTGCAACAAGCAATTGCGTAGGTATATGGCAAGATTACTGGTTAAATCCGATGGTTTGGGGATCCAGTCACTGGAGTTGCGCATGGGCGTCAATCACGTCGGCCGCGATCCCGACTGCGAGCTGCCGCTGCGGCATCACTCCGTCTCGTTGCTGCATTGCGAGTTGTCATTGACCAGCGACGGGGTTTACCTCCGCGACTGCAATTCCACCAACGGCACTTTTATCAATGGCGAACCGGTGCGCGAGGCGTGGCTGAGGCCCGGTCAGGAATTAAAATTGGGCGGGGTGGAACTAATCGTTGAATCCACCGACGCCATCATCGCCCTCCCGCCGGCCCAGCCGGTTCCGGAACCACCGCCCAAGGCGATCCAGGAAAACGGCGAATTTTTTTGCGTGCGCCATCCCGATCACCGGATCACCTTCAAATGCACGCACTGCACCGAGGTCATGTGCAATGCCTGCGTCCACGTGATGAAACGCCAAGGCGGCCGGCCGCTTTACCTTTGCCGGGTTTGCAGCCACCCCTGCGAACGCCTGGAAATTATCCAGAAACGTAAGAAAAAAGGTTTTCTCAGCTACTTCGCGGAAACCGTCAAACTCAAGTTCAAACACAGCGGCCGCGAAAAAGCCTAAGCGTTCCCGGCCAGAAATTTTCCGGCCATTTTCTCCAAGGCGTCAATCCACGCCGGATGCTCGTTCATGCAGGGGATGCGTGTGAACTCTTTCCCGTTGCCAGCCATGAATTCCTCGCAGCCGCGAATGCCGATTTCTTCAATCGTCTCCAAACAGTCCGAGACAAAGGCGGGACAAATCACGAGCATCCGCTTTTTGCCTTCCGTTGCGAGGCGCGGCAGTTCGTAATCCGTGTAGGGTTTCAGCCACGGATCTTTGCCCAGCCGCGACTGGAAGGACACCGACCATTTGCCCGCCGGGACGCCGGCTTTTTCGATGAACAGCGTCGCGGTCTTGTAACACTGTGCGCGATAACAATGCGCGTGCGCCGGACTCGGCGTCTCGCAGCAATTCGGCGTGGCGAGACAATGGCAGCCCGTCGGGTCCGATTTCTTGATGTGCCGCTCCGGGATGCCGTGAAAGCTGAACAGCAGATGGTCGTAATCCTTTTTGAAATAATCCGCCGCACTCGCGACCAGCGCTGCAATGTAATCGGGCTGGTCATAATACGGCGACTGCACGGTGATCTTCATCTGCGGCGCGAGTTGCGCGACGACTTCCTGCACGCGCACGACGGCGGTTTCGTAGCTGGACATCGCATAATGGGGAAACAGCGGGATGAGCAAAACCTCCGTCGCGCCTTTCGCCGCCAGCTTTTTCACGGCGGATTCGATGGACGGATTTTGATACCGCATCGCCAGTTCCACCGGCACGCTAAGGCGCTTTTGCAAAAGTTCTTGGACGTGCCGGCTGGTGACGACCAGCGGCGAACCCTCCTTCGTCCAAACTTTTTCGTAAGCATGGGCCGACTCCGCGGGACGCTTGATCAAAATCAGGCCGACGACGAACCGCCGCACCAACCAGGGAGCATCAATCACGCGGCCGTCCATCAGAAACTCGTTCAGATAACGCCGCACATCCGGCACGGACGGCGAGTCGGGCGAACCGAGATTGACCAGGAGAATTGCTTTGCTCATAAAAATTCAGCCACAGATAAACACAGATGAAACATAGATTCAAAAACTCTTTCGGAAAAATCTATGGTTCATCTTTGGCTAAAAAGCTTTTCCCCACTCGCTCGGCGAGGTTCACGCCGGACACAATGGAATCGCCCAGCGAAACGCCATCGCGATAATGCCCGGCGAAAAATAAATCCGGCGAGGTGCGTTCGATATCGTTCAGCAGCTCGCGATATTTGCCGTAACCGACGTTGTATTGCGGAATCGCCTTCGGCCAAAAGGCGGTGTGGACAAAAGTTGGTTGCCCATTCACGCCAAGCAGTTGCCGCAAATCCGCCAGCACCACTTCAACCAATTTTTCCAGCGGCAACGACGCGAGTTCGGGATAACGCGCCCCACCGATGTAGCTCGTGAGCAAAACGTGCCCGGCGGGCGTGCGATTGGGAAACAGCGCCGATGAAAAAATCGTACCGAGAATTTTAAAGCCTGCGACTTTCGGAATCAGCATCCCGAAGCCCTGACAGGAATGCGCCACGTCCTCGCGCCGGAAGCCGAGGACAACGCTGGCGACCGGTGGATAGCTAATTTCGGAAAATGTTTCGGTAGCGCGGCGCGGCGGTGCCGCCTCAATGACCAACTCAGCCAACCGGTGCGCCGTGCCGCAGTAAATCACCGCGCCGAATTCGGCTTCCCCATTTCGGAGTGATGAGTTCTGCGAGTCCCCAGCTTCGGGTTTCGAGTTTGCGACGCGGGGAACTCGTCCCTCCGAAAACGTCACGCGCCAACCGTGGTTCGTTTGCGTGAGCTTGGTCACCGGCGTATTCAGTTTCACCGAATCGCCCAACTGCGCCGCCAGCGTGTCCGGCAATACCTGCAAACCCTCGTCGAAAGAAAATTTCGCCGCGCGGTCTTTGGCGACTTCGCCGGATTTCTTCCGGTCGCGCGCGCCGAAAATCTGGCCTTTTATCATTGAGCCGTAATTATCTTCCAGCGCCTTTAGCTTGGGAAACGCGTGTGGCAGCGACAGCTTGTGCGGATCACCGGCGTAAATTCCCGCGACGAGCGCATCAATCGCGTGATCGAGAAATTCCTGGTTGAACCGGCGCACAACGAATTGCGCGATGCTTTCTTCCACGCCATCGCGGCGTGGCTTGATAAACGGCTCGCGCAGCACAGCGAGTTTAGCCTTGGCGGTGAACAGCGGCGTGGCGAAAAATCCCAGCGGCTTGCCGGGCATCTCAATCGGCCGACCGTAACGCACCACGAAGCGCGCCTCGGCTTTCGGGTCGGTGGCGAGCTTGCGTGATTCCAAGCCGGCGTCGCGGATGAGTTGCGCGATTTTTGGCGACGTTTCGAGAATTGTGTTCGGCCCGAACTCGGCGAGAAAACCGTCCTGGCGGATGGATTGTATCACGCCGCCGACACGTCCGCCCGCTTCATAAACCGTGACCGGCACGCCCTGGCGTTTCAGATAAAACGCGGCGGTCAATCCGGTGATGCCCGCGCCGATGATTGCGACGGATTTCATGCCATTTATTTCGGAGGGACGAGTTCCATGAGTCCCTGACTAAATTTTTGATTGGGGACTCGTGGAACTCGTCCCTCCGAAAACAGGATTTTACGCCGGTTCATGCCAGATGATGGTGTTGGGTTCTCCTTGGAAGGGCCAGTCTTCAGGCTGTTTCACCAATCCATCCTTGATGGGATTTTCCCAGAGGTAAAGCCACTTTTGTTGGTAACTTTCGCCACGGCGTAACTGGCGGTCAAAAAAATCCTTTTGCCAAATTGGTTTCTCGGACGGATGCGGCCAGCGGCGGGTCACGTCGGCTCGCCAGAATTGAACCCATTGCTTCAATGGCATGATGGGCATCGTAGCCGGGGTGCAGAAAAGATGAAGGTGATCCGGCATGACGGCATAGCGGCCAACCAACCAGCCGGCGGCTTTGCGCCAGGAATCGAGCAGCAACGAAACAATCTCCGAACGTGCCAGTAGCGGACGGCGTTTATCCACGCAAACGGTTACGAATTGAAGCACCGTTTGATTCACGAATTCCCGCGAGGGCAAATGAGGCAGATTTTGACGTCCGGGGTCATGGGTTGGTGTTGGCATTTTTTAGTATGGGACTTGTGGAACTCATCCCTCCGATTGTCCGATGATCTCAAATCGTTTTCGAGTGTCGCCGCTCATTCGCCGCGCCCAGCGTGTTGTCGAAACACATTGCAATGTTGCGAATGAAGAGACGGCCGGCGTCGGTCACTTCGAGGCCGCCGGGCTTTTGCTTCACCAGGCCGTCGGCGGCAAACGGCGCGAGCGACGCGAGTTCTTTGGCAAAATGCTGCTCGAAATTGATGCCGAGTTTTGCACTCATCGCGGCGAAGTCGAGCGAGAGGTCGCACATCGTCCGCATGATGGTTTCGCGGCGGATTTTGTCCTCGTCACTTACGAGGTAAGCCTTGTGCAACGGCACGCTGCCGGCGTCCACGGCGGTTTGATACTTCGGCAATTCCTTTTCGTTCTGCCAATAGACATCGGGCGTTTGCGACACGGCGCTCATGCCGAACGCGTAGATGTCCGAGCCGGCGCGGGTGCTGTAGCCCTGAAAATTCCGCTGGAGCTGCTTGTTGCGCTGCGCCACAGCGAGTTCGTCGTTCGGCTTCGCGAAATGATCCATGCCAATATAAACGTATTGGTTGTCGGCGGTGAGCCGCTCGATGACGAGCTTGAGAACTTCCAGTTTGCTTTCTGGCGTGGGCAAAACTTTTTGCTCCAGAATTTTTTGCGACGGCTTGATCCAGGGCACATGCGCGTAGCTGAACACGGCGAGCCGGTCCGGCTTCATCTCCAGCACCGTGTCGAGCGTCTCGTTGAACGACACCGGCGTCTGAAACGGCAGGCCGTAAATCAAATCGAGGTTGATCGAGCCGTAGCCGAGTTCGCGCATCCAGTCCATCGCCTGCTGCGTCATTTCGCGCGGCTGGATGCGGTGAATGGCCTCCTGCACCTGCGGATTAAAATCTTGCACGCCCATCGAGGCGCGATTGAAGCCGATTTCGCGTAGCGCGACCAGGTGCTCGCGCGTGAGCCGGCGCGGATCCACTTCCACGCTCGCCTCGATGTCCGGTGAAAACGTAAAATGCTTATGGATGATTTCGCCGAGCCGGCGGATTTCGTCCGGGCGCAAAAATGTGGGCGAACCGCCACCGAAATGGAGCTGAACCGCTTTGCGATCCTGGTTCAGCATCGGCGCGAGCCGGGCGACTTCGCGACCAAGATAATCAATGTAATCACGGCCTTTGTCGTGGTTGAGCGTGATCACCGTGGTGCAGCCGCAGAACCAGCAAAGCGTTTCGCAGAACGGAATGTGGAAATAAACCGAGAGATCGAGCGGCGCGCGGTTGTTGTCGGTGATTTTCTCGGAAAGCTGTTCCCACGTCACCGCTTCGGTGAACTTGGTGGCGGGCGGATAGCTGGTGTAACGCGGCCCGGCCACGTTGTATTTTTTCACCAGATCGAGATCGACGTTCAATGTTTTCACAAAATCAGTTTAGCCACAGAGGCACAGAGACGCAGAGAAAACAAACCGGAGGTCCGATCTGAAAAAGTTTTCAGCTCTGCGCCTGGGTGACTCTGCGGCAAATTTTTCATTTGAATGCTTTTACAGTCTCCACCAGGGCGGCGATGTTTTCCAATTTTGCCGCCGGCGTCAAACCGTGGCCGAGGTTGAAAATGTGCCCGGGCCGGCCGCGCATGGCTTCGAGAATTTTCTTGGTTTCCGCCGCGACCACTGCCGGCGTGGATTCGGCGATATGCACGGGCGAAAGATTTCCCTGCATCGCGATGTGCGAGGGGATGATCTTCCGCGCTTCGGCGATGGAAGTCTGCCAGTCAATGCCAAGCACATTCGCGCCGCTGGCGACGAGGTTCGGCCAGTTGCCGTGGGTGCCCAATGAGAAATTGATGACGGGGACTTGGCCGCCGAGTTGAGCGATAATTTGATCCGTCCAGCGGCCGGAAGCTTCCTGAAATTCCGGCGCGGCCAAATGCCCGCCGTGACTGTCAAAAATCTGCAAGGCATCAATACCGGTGGCAATCTGCATTTGCAAATACGCCGTGACGGCGGCGGTTAGTTTCTCAGCGAGCGCGTAATAAGTTTTTTTGTCTTCGCGGAAAAGCTGAAGCGCGCGGCTGTATTTCGGCACGCTCGCGCCTTCCATCATGAAGGTGGCCAACGTCCACGGCGAACCGGTGAAACCCAGTAACGCGGTTTGGCCGCCAAGCTCTTGGCGCAAAATCCGCAAGGCTTTATCCACATAGCTCAAGCGCTCAACGACGCGTTCGACGGAAAGTTTTTCGATTTCCGCTTTGCTCGTCACCGCGAAATCCATGACCACGCCACCAGTTTCCTTGAAATGATAGGTCTGCCCGAGCGCCTCGGGAATCACCAGGATGTCACTGAACAAAATCGCGGCGTCGAAGCCGAACCGCCGAACCGGCTGGAGCGTGACCTCGGCGGCGAGTTCGGGATTTTGAACCAGTTGGACGAAGGTGTAAGTCTCCTTGAGCTTGCGGTATTCGGGCAATGCGCGACCGGCCTGGCGCATGAGCCACAGCGGCGGACGATCCACCGGCAGGCAGCGTGCGGCGCGGTTAAAGCGTTCGCGGGCGGTAGTGGCAGGCGACGTGTTCGCCGGGGCTGGAGCCAAGTTATTCATCAAATTCAGCATTCCAATAGCATAACGCAGCCCGATTGGACAGTCGCTTTGCATTTTTTGGCTTTGGCAGGTCATCTTTTGGGTAAAACCGGCGGCCATGAACCAATAAAAGCCCGGAAATTTTGTGCAACTTTGGCCGCAGCCTGGTTTTTAACTGGAAGCGATGAAAAATGAATCTCCCAACCTGCGTGAATCGCTGTGGCGGCGGAAGCTTTCCGCCGCTGAACGCGATACATTGCGTCCGGAGCCGGAACTGGAAGAGGAGGCGCGCTTGACGGACGTGCTCAGGAAAATACCGGACGCGCCCGTGCCATCCAACTTCAACGCCCGCTTGCTGGATGCCATTGAGCTAGCAGAAACACCGGCGGCAAGCTCGCAGAGCTGGACATTGAACTGGCGGGCGCTCTGGCCGCGCGTGGCGGTCGTCGCCGGCGTTTTGATTTTTGCCGGCATCAGCCTCCAGTGGCACACGGCCAACTCCCAGCGCATCGCGCTGGCAAAAAATATCGCGATGGTGGCCGAGTCCCGGCCGGTACCGAGCGTGGAGGTGCTCGAAAACCTTGACGCGATCCAGCGCATGAGCCGGCCAGCGCACGCCGACGGCGAACTGCTGGCCGCGTTGCAATGAGCCGGCTGCGCCAGCCAATGCTTTGTGTGACCATCGTCATGGTGGTTTTGGCGGCACGGTCGCAAAACCAACTGCATCCGCCGAAATTTCCAGGCACGAGAACGAAGCCGATTGCGGCAACGGCAACGATACAGTCGCCGGTGAGTTTTTTCCGGCAATTGCTGGCGATGCCACCCGACGAGCGAGAAAATGCCCTGACCAACCGTCCACCGGAAACTCGCGCCCGCATCCTTGCCAAGGTCACCGAATATGAAGCGCTCGACCCGGACGAGCGCGAACTCCGTTTGCGCGCCACCGAACTGCGCTGGTGGCTGACCCCGCTGCTACGCATGCCGCAAGCGGAACGCGCGACCCGGCTGGCCAACGTGCCGGACAACCTGCGCGAGCTGGTAAAATCGCGTTTGGCGGAATGGAGCATTCTGCCGCCACCGTTGCAGGACGAATTTCTGGCAAATGATCAGGCGCTGCATTATTTCGCCTTGGTCGAGACCAACCAACCCGCCGCCAACCCGGAACGACAGCAGCAAATCGCCAGCCAGTTCAACGAGTTCTTTGAATTGACGCCGGAAGAAAAGGAACAAACCCTCAACCTGCTTTCCGATGCCGAACGCGCCGAGATGCAGAAGACCTTGCAGTCGTTTGAAAAACTGCCGTCGGGCCAACGGCAGATCTGCTTACAAAACTATGCCAAATTCGCCGGGATGAGCAGCGACGAGCGCGCGGAATTCCTCAAAAATGCGGAAAGCTGGTCAAAGATGTCGCCTAAGGAACGCCAGGCCTGGCGCGATCTGGTACAAAACGTCCCCATCTGGCCGCCCATGCCGCCGGGGATGGTCTCCGCGGCGCAGCCACCGGACGGCACATCCGAGCCCCCGCGACCGGATGCGACCACGAATGCGAACTGAGCTGCGGTTTCAAATTTCCATTTCGGCCAGTTTGTTTTAACTTCCCGGCGTGCATCCGATTGCTTTCGATCTCGGTTCGCTGCCCATCCGCTGGTATGGCGTAATGATGGCAATGGCTTTTCTCGCCGGCCTGTGGACGGCCACGCGCCGCGCCCGGCTCGTGAATGTCTCCGGCGAGGTGATTGCCGATGTAACGCTGTGGCTGATGGTCGGCAGCATCATCGGCGCCCGCTTCGTCTATGTGACGACTTACTGGAAACAGGAATTTGCCGGCGGCCCGTTCTCCGAGGTTTTCATGATCCAGCACGGCGGGCTGGTTTATTACGGCGGACTCATCGGCGCGACGATTTCGGGCGTGGGCTATCTGTTTTGGAAAAAACTTCCGGTTTGGAAAATTGCCGATATCCTCGCGCCCAGCATCGCGCTGGGCAGCGTGTTCGGACGCATCGGCTGCCTGCTGAACGGCTGCTGCTACGGTCGGGCCTGTGATTTGCCGTGGGCGATTCATTTTCCCGCCGATCACGAAACGCACGGCGTGGGCGTGCATCCGACGGAAATTTACGACGGGCTGCTGAACCTGGTGCTTTACGTTTTTCTCGCGTGGCTGTTTCGCCGCAAGAAATTCGACGGTCAGATTTTTGCAAGTTACCTGATGATTTACGCAGTGTTCCGTTGCGTGGCCGAATCCTTTCGCGGCGATTACCCGGCGGACCACATTCACGCCGGAATTTTCACCTCGGCACAACTACTTAGCGTGCCGATTTTTGTGGCTGGACTCGCGCTGGCGGCGGTGCTCTCCCGGCGCTTGCACAAAAACGGAGATGGAAAATAGAGGATTGGACGATTGTACAATTAAAGATGGCCGACACCTCACCCCAGCCCACTCCCCATTGCTCGCGGACTCGCAACGCGGAGAGGGAGCCGGGGGCGCCGACAAAACGCGGATAACGAATGTGCGGTTAAAGATGGAAAAAACATTCAACACCCAACCGGTTTTCCTCGCCGGTCCGACGGCCGTCGGCAAATCGGAAATCGCGCTCCGGCTCGCGGAGAAAATCGGCGGCGAAATCATTTCCGTTGATTCGATGCAGGTTTATCGCGGACTCGATATTGGCACCGCCAAGCCGTCGCCTGCTGAACGAAAGCGCGTACCGCATCACCTGATTGATGTCTGTGATTTGCACGAAGCCTTTGACGCTGCGCAGTTTGTCAGGCTCGCGGAGAAAGCCGTTGCTGAAATTCAAGCGCGCCAGAAAACTCCGGTTTTCTGCGGTGGCACCGGCCTTTATTTCAAGGCGTTTCGCGATGGCCTTGGCGAAGCGCCCGCCACCGACGCGAAATTGCGAGCGGAACTCGAAGCCGCGCCGCTGGAAATTTTGCTCGATGAATTGCGCGAACGCGATCCGGCGACGTTTGAAAATATCGACCGGCAAAATCCGCGCCGAGTTATCCGTGCCGTCGAGGTCATCCGGCTGACCGGAAAGAAGTTTTCGGAGCAACGGGCGGAGTGGCAAGCGGAAAGCGGAAAGCGGAAAGCGGAAAAGTTTTTTTGCTTCACGCGCAAGGCGCTTGATCTGCACTCGCGCATCAACGCCCGCGTGGATAAAATGTTCCGGCGCGGACTGGTGGCGGAGACCGAGCAGCTCCTGAAGCACGGGCTGGCAGAAAATAAATTTGCCATGCAAGCCATCGGCTACCGGCAGGTGGTCGAGCATTTGCGCGGCGAGCGGTCGCTGGAGGAGACAATCGAGCTGGTAAAAATCCGCACGCGCCAGTTTGCCAAGCGGCAACTGACTTGGTTCAGGCGACACGGCAATTGTGAGTGGAGGGAATTGGCAACGGACGAAACGGCGGCGGAAACGGTGGCGAGATTGTCCACATGAAATTCAATTGTTGGCTTTGCGCCAGGGTGTCCGGATGATTATTTTATCCATATGAACCGGGTTGAATCTGAAAAACTTTTTGCCGAGGCGCTGAAATACATTCCCGGCGGCGTCAATTCGCCGGTGCGCGCGTTCCGCGCCGTCGGCGGCAATCCCTTTTTCGTCAACCGAGCCAGCGGCGCCAAAGTCTGGGACGTGGACGGCAATGAATTGATTGATTACGTCTGCACGTGGGGACCGGCGATCCTCGGCCACGCCCATCCGAAAATCATTGCGGCGGTGAAAACAGCGGCGGAATTCGGCACCAGCTTCGGCATTCCCAATCCACTTGAAGTCACGATGGCCAGGCTCATCTGCGAGCTGGTGCCGAGCGTGAAAAAAGTGCGCATGACGAGCAGCGGCACGGAGGCGTGCATGAGCGCCATCCGGCTGGCACGCGGATTTACCAAACGCGACAAGATCATCAAGTTTGACGGCTGCTATCACGGCCATGTGGATTCACTGCTGGTGCGGGCGGGCAGCGGCGCGCTGACGTTCGGCCAGCCGGACAGCGCGGGCGTGCCGGCGGCATTCACGTCGCACACCATCGTCGCGCCCTACAACGACGTGGAGGCGGTGAAGGCGATTTTCGCGGCGAACAAAAATGAAATCGCCGGCATCATCGTGGAACCGGTGCCGGGCAACGCGGGTTTGTATCTGCCGCAGCCGGGCTATCTGGAATTTTTAAGCGAGATCACCAAGGCGCACGGCGCGCTGCTGATTTTTGACGAAGTGATGACCGGCTTTCGCCTCGCCCGCGGCGGCGCGCAGGAGCGATTTGGCATCACGCCGGATTTGTCCACGTTCGGCAAGGTCATCGGCGGCGGGCTGCCGGTCGGCGCATTCGGCGGACGTGCGGAAATCATGGATTATCTCGCGCCGCTGGGACCGGTGTATCAGGCGGGAACTTTGAGCGGCAATCCGATTGCGATGGCGGCGGGCATTGCGAATTTACAGGAACTGGTTGGGAAAGCGGAAAGCGGAAAGCGGAAAGCGGAAAATCCGGATGCTTACGCGGTGCTTGAGGATCTCGGCGAACAGCTCGCGACGGGCATGAGGGACGCCGCCGCCGATGCCAAGGTGCCGATGCAGTTCAACGCCTGCGGCTCGATGTTCTGCGGCTACTTCACCAGCGAGCCGGTTCACAATGTCGCCGACGCCATGAAGAGCGACCGCGAGCGATTCAAGAAGTTTTTCCACGGCATGCTAGACGAGGGAATCTATTTCGCGCCGTCACAGTTTGAATCGGGCTTCATTTCAACCGCACATACGGCCGCGGACATCGAGAAAACGGTTGGCGCGGCGGCCAAGGTGTTGCGGACGTTGTAATTTCCCAACTATTTTACCGAGGCCGACGAAGATTTCTGCCAGAACGCAAAGACTTCCCGCCACCAAATCGAGGGCTGACCCGAAACGTCGTTGTGGTGCGCCCCGGCAAACACCTGGAGTTCTTTTGGCCCGGCATAGCCGTTTGCCAACCGGAGGCCCGAGGCGGCGCCGATGATTTCATCCGCCCCGGCGATGACAAATTTCACCGGCCCGTGATAACTTGCCAGGCACTTCGCCGGGTTGAAGCGGTCAAACAGGAGAAAATACGCCGGCAGGAACGGCATTTGTTTCTGCGCAACCGCCGGTAGGCTGGCATACGGAACCAACAGCGCCATTCCCGCAATGTCCGCCGGATGATTTTTCGCCAACTCGCACGCCGCGCCCGCGCCGATGGATTCGCTGACCACGTAGCGCGGCGAGTTGGTGGATAGCAGTTGAAAAGCCTCCTCCGCGGCCGCCACAAAACTGGCTTGGCCCGGTGAGCCGGGACGCGCGCCGTAGCCGGGATATTCCAAAACGAAGACATCCACATCCGCCGCGTCGTGAATCGGCTGCGCGAGATAATCGCGGCCCAAGGCGCAACCGGCGTTGCCATGAATGATCAGGAGGCTGCCCGTGGCTGAGTTGGTCGCCGGCAGTTTCCAGCCAATGATCTGGCCGGCCGGATTTTTCCACGGCGCAAAGCCGTGTTCCGCCGCGACGGACTCGATGACGTCGGCGGGTATTTTCGTGGGGAAATAAATGAGGCGGCGCTGAAAAATCAGCGCCGCCAGAACGATCAGCAGATAAGCGATGACGAGCAGTTGCAGCACACGAATGAATGACCGATTGATTGATTTCCAGTCCAGGATGCGCATTCCGCCCCGCAAAGTTTAGGGCTTGGCCGGAGCCGGAACCGTCGGCTCCTTTTTCTGCACCTTCACTTCGAGGTAAAGGTCGCGCAGTTGCTTGGGCGAAACGGTCGAAGGCGAATCCGTCATCAAGTCGGTGCCTTTCGCCGTCTTCGGGAAGGCGATGACGTCGCGAATACTCGACGTGCCGCACAGAATGGCGATCAGCCGGTCGAAACCGAGGGCGATACCGCCGTGCGGGGGCGCACCGTATTTGAACGCGTCCAACATGTAGCCGAAACGCAGTTTCGTTTCCTCCGGCGGAATGGCGAGCAGTTCCTCAAAGATAGTCTTCTGAACGTCGGGCTGGTGGATACGAATGGAACCGCCGCCGAGTTCCACGCCGTTGACCACGACGTCGTAATGCTGGCCGCGCACTTTCTTCGGGTCGGTCTTGAGCAACGGAATGTCTTCCTGCACCGGGGCGGTGAACGGATGATGGCTGGAATACCAGCGGTTCTGCTCACGATCAAAGCCGAGCAGTGGAAATTCAATGACCCACAGGAAATTGAATTGGTCGGCGGGAATCACCAGCTTGCCCTGCGTTTTCAGAACGTCGGCGCAATACAAACGGATTTTGCCGAGGATTTCGCAGGCGTTCAGCCATTGGTCGGCGGCGAAGAGAATCAAGTCGCCTTCCTCGATTTTCAATTTTGAAGTCAGTGCGGCCTTCTCGGCTTCGCTGAAGAATTTCACGATGGGCGATTTCCATTCAACGGTAGCACCGCCTGCCCCTTTTTCCACTTTGATGAAGGCGAGACCTTTCGCGCCAAAGCTCTTGGCGTATTCAGTCATCGTCTCGATCTGGCCCTGCGTGGCACCGGCCAGGCCTTTGGCATTGAGCGCCTTCACCACGCCGCCGTTGGCAATGGTGCCGCTGAACACCTTGAACGTGCTCGCGCGGAAATCTTCCGTCAGGTCCACCAGCTCCATCGCAAAACGCGTGTCGGGCTTGTCAATGCCGTAGCGGTTCAGCGCTTCCTCGAAGCTGATGCGCTGGAACGGGGTCGGCACATCAATGTTCAGCGCGGTTTTCCAGACGCGTTTCAACAAGCCCTCGATCAAATTATAAATGTCTTCGCGGTCAATGAAGCTCATCTCGATGTCCACCTGGGTGAACTCCGGCTGGCGGTCGGCGCGCAAATCCTCGTCGCGATAGCAGCGGGCGAGCTGGAAATATTTTTCCACGCCGGCGACCATGAGGATCTGTTTGAACTGCTGCGGCGACTGCGGCAACGCGTAAAACGTGCCCGGCTCACGGCGGTTCGGCACCAGAAATTCCCGCGCGCCTTCGGGCGTGGACTTGAACAGCGTGGGCGTCTCGACTTCGAGGAAGCCTTGTTCGTCCATGTAGCTGCGCGTGGCGATGGCGACTTTGCTGCGCACTTTCAGGTTGCGCGCCATTTCGGGCCGGCGCAGGTCGAGATAGCGATATTGCAGGCGCAATTCCTCGTTCACTTTGTTGGCGATTTCGGGATCGTCCACCGGGAACGGCAGCACTTCCGCCATGTTCAGCACTTCGAGCGCCGTGACGCCGACCTCGACTTCGCCGGTGGGAATCTTGGCGTTGTTGGTGCCGGCGGGACGCGCCCGCACTTTGCCGGTGAGGCTAACGACGCATTCGCTGCGGAGCGCGGCGGCCTGCGCGAAGAGTTCCGGCGTCAAATCCGACGGATCAAACACGGTCTGCGTGCGGCCTTCGCGGTCGCGAATGTCAATGAAGATGAGGCCGCCGAGGTCGCGGCGGGAATGGACCCAGCCGGAGAGGGTGACGGTTTGCCCGATGTGAGCCGGGCGCAGTTCGTTGCAATGATGCGTGCGTTTCATGTAAAAATGCGGATTGCGGAATCCGGATCACGGAATTCAGAACCCAAAGTGAAAGCAGATTGTGACGGCAAAACCGCTGGATTTCAAAGATAAAGTTCCGGCTTGGGCGACGCGATGACGGTCAAGGAGCTTTCCCATCATTCAGACGCCGCTTTTCCATTTCCGGATCGAACTTGTCGATCTGCACGGGAATGACAAAGGGGTTGGACAACGTCTTCACGCGGGCGAAACCCACGTCCTGGGCGCGGATGATGGATTCGGCGAAATCACCGAAGTCGTAATACTTCGCCAGTTCGCTGATCTCGTTTTGGTTGTTAAGGTGGGAAACGATGATGTTTTCCGTGTTCGCGAGGATGTTCGGGTGGATGGAAGAAACTTCCTGCGTGGCATAAACGATGGCAATTCGGCCCTTGGCGCCTTCCTTGGCGATGGTCGGCCAGATTTCGGTCAACGCCTCGTGCCGGCCGATGAGGTTATGCGCCTCTTCGACATAAATGACAATATGCGGCGGATGCCGGCCGGTGTTGAACGTCGCCATCGAACTGCGGAAAATATGGCGCGCAATCCGTTTGCTCAAACGTTCTCGCTGGACGGGGTCGCCGACGGACAAATCGAGAATGACAATTTTCCCGGCGGAGAGATGTTGGTAAATCTCATCACAGACATCGGTTTTCCGATTTGGCGCGTGATAATCCTTGAACGGTTGCAGCAGCCGGTAACCGGGAATGTAGCCGCCCTGGTCGCTCTTTTGGAGCAGCAGATTCATCAGCACATTGGTGTCCGGCTCGATCCAGGACGCACCGGTGCCGGTGATGAGTTCATCCTGGATTTGCCGCGCCAGCTGAAACCATTCGTAAGCCTGCGGCGCGGTCAGGCCATTGGCCGGATCCACGGATGGATTCACCTTGTTGCGGATGCCGGGGTTGACCTCGAAGGTGATTTTGAAATTCGGCGGCGGCTCATAGCCCGCGCGGGCCAGCACGGCCTGATATGCGCCCAGCTTGAGCTGATACATGGCCGTTTGCCGCTGGAACTCGTAGTCGCTGCTGCAATCCTCCTTGTTCGGCGGCGTAAAATCCATGCTGAGGAATGCCTCCAAATCGGCCGAACGCGCGAGCTTGCTGGCCTCCAGCAGCCCGCGCAACGTACTGTGGCCTTCGGCAATCTGGTGGAAAAAATTGTTCAGGATCAGCTCAAACCCGGGCGTCGGCAGCATGCGATAACGCACCGTATCGCCCGGAAACACCTCCGCGATGGAACCCTGGTCCTGCTGGTTGGCGTTCGCGTATTCGCCGTTCAAATCGTAGATGATCTGGCCAATCTTCAGTTTGAAATCAGCGCTCGTGTGCTTCACCACGGACACCAGTTTTTTGACCGTGTTGGATTTGCCGGTGCGAGTCATGCCGAACACCGCCGTCCGCCGCGCGAGAAAATCCACCGCGTTCAAATGGAACACCGCCCGCTCCGCCCGCTCGCCGCGATGCAGCCGCTCGGTGGACGCGTAGCGCACCGTGCCGATCGGAAAGCGCGGCAACGCGCCCTTCAAACCCAGTCGGCGCGCTTCGTCTTCCGCCGCCGCGATGCGCGAGGGGCTGAGGTAATTCACAATCGCCTCCAACGCCGCACCCTCGGGCCGATAAACCGCCAGCCCCGCCGCCTGCGCATAATTCTCCACGTCGCTGCCGAGACGCAACCGGTCGGCCTGAAGATAAAACGTCCCCAAGGTGCGACACTGGAGCAGGCCGAATTGAAATTCCTCCACCGTCAATTCGCATCCGGAAGCCGGCGCACGGCTCTTAAGCTTTTCCAGCTTCGCCAGCAGCTCCCCATCGGTGGGCACCGCGGCGGAACCGGCCACACGTAACAGCAAGATTTCCTCCGGCGATTGGCCGGCTGCCGTCGCCAACAGGAAGCAATTGTGCGGCACGCCTTTGGCCTGCGCCTTCCAGACGTCACTCGTCAGCACCAGCGCGTGCGCGAAATCCACCGCGCCGAGCCAGCCGACAAATTGCGACGGCTGGATCAGCCGCACCAGCGGATCCAAGGACAAGGTCTGGGTAGGATTGGACATGAAATTATCAACCGGCGCACTGCTAGCCGAAACGTCGCCGGGCCGAGAGCTTGATGCGAAGCGCGGCCGGTTTCAAAGCAAAAGTAAACGGCAATCCGGCACCGGGCATCATTCCGGCAACGCGATGCGCCAAGTGTTGGTCGGGGCGCCGGAATTTTGCAGCAAGCCGCGCAGGCCGGAATTGGAAACCGACTGCACGCTGCCGTCGGCGAGACCGACGTTGCCTTGGTTGTTGTGCAGGGCGGTGGTCCAACCCGCCGGGCCGCCGGGAACGAGCGTGAGGATGCCATTTTCCGGCTCGCTGCCGCCGGTGAGATTGCGGTCGCCGGCCAGGAACCGTTGTGGATTTTGACCATTTGCGTCGAGGCCGACAAAATAGCTGACGTTCCGATTTTTTAGCCGGGCAAAATCGACGGCGGCAACGCGGTCATCCGCGGGGCAGATCAGAATTCTGGGCGTCCACAGTTGAGTCGCCATGATTTTGAAATGCCGGAAGGTGTCCGCGCCCGTGTCGAATTCTTTGGTGCCGCCGCTGGCCATCGGCACAGCCATCGGCAATTGGTCGCCGTGGTCGCCTTCCCAGAGGCGGAAGGCCAAGCCAATTTGCTTCAGATTATTCACGCAATTGATGCGTTGCGCCTTCTTTTTGGCCGAAGCCAGCGCGGGCAGCAGCATGGCCGCCAGAATGGCCAGCATGGCAACGATGACGAGCAGGGCAACGAGGGTGAAACCGTGTGGAGTGAAACGCCGGGAGGTGGATTTCATGGTGCCACTATGAACCGGTCGACACCGATTTCAAGCCAATCTTTTTTTCCCCAAATCAAGCCGGCACTTAAATCTTAAAAAATGTTTTTCGCTTTACCTTTTTCCAGAAACTGTTTGGATTTGCCGGACCCCGGCAATTCATCCAATGGCAACCAGACAGTTCATCATGAAAAAAAATCGCCTATTCCGTTATGCTTCGGCGCTCGCCCTGGGCGGCCTGCTGACCACCCTCAACTTCACCGGCGGCAAGCTTGAAGCCGCGCCAACCGTCGCCGCCGGGAAGACCAGCTTCACCGAAGTGACTTCCCAGCTTGATCCGGGCGGGAATTTTTATCTCTACCTCGGCACCGCGCAATGGCTCGAACAACTTTCAGCCACGGTGGACAAATGGCGGAACTCCTTCACCGCCATGCCCAATCTCACCCCGGATAACGCCACCAACATAAACTTGGCATTTGACCTCGTCCATCACCTGATCGTGGACAGCGGCGTGGAGGACATCACTGGCATCGGCATGAGTTCGGTCGAAGTCGAGCCGGGCCTATTCCGCAACAAGGCTCTGCTGCATCATTATCCCGGCAAGGGCACCGGCTTTCTCTGGAAGCTCGCTGGCCAGCAACCGCATGAACTCACCGGTCTGGACTTCCTGCCCGCCAATACCGCGCTCGCCGTCTTTTCGGACCTGGACCTGCAATTGTTGTGGACCGTGACGCAAGATGAGGTTGCCAAGTCTGGTTTTCCGCAGGCGCAGGCATTTCTCCAGAGTCTGCCGGCCCAGTTTGAACAGCAGACCCAGTTGAAATGGGACGCGGTCTTGAACTCCTTCGGCGGTGAATTCGGCTTGGTGCTAACGCTCAACGAATCCAATAAAATTCCCATCCCGCTGCCCGGCGCGGCGATGGTGATTCCCGAGCCAGGCCTGCTGCTCATCTTCAAAGTCAACGATGACACCATTTTTAACCGCATTGACCTGGCGTTGAAATCCAACCCGGAACTCATCAGCATCAATCGGTCGGATCTCAAGCTGCGAACCATACCGACACAGGTGCCCTATATCGGCACACTCCGCCCGACGTCCGCCAGCAGCGGCGGCTACCTGTTCATCGCCTCTTCCGACGCGCTGATAAACGACGCCCTGGCCGTCAAAAACGGCAACTCACCCGGTCTCAAAGGCACCGAGGAGTTCAAGCGCCTAGCACAAGGCATTCCCGATCAGGGCAACCAGTTCACCTACCTAAGCAAGAGCTTTGGAAAAGTACTAAGCCAAGTTCAGCAGCAGATGATGAATGGCCAGATTTCCCGCGGCGGCCCGGCGGCTCAGACGCAATGGATGCAGTCCTTATTCAAGAGCCAGCCGCAGTTTGCCTATTCCGTCGGCGTCAACACATCGCAAGGTTTGCTGACCGTCGGCTCGGGCAACCAAAGCTACGCCAATCTGGCTTTGATTCCGATTTTGGCCATCCCCGCCATGGCGGCCGCCGTCTCCGTACCCTTTTATGGGAAAAGCGTTATGCAAACGAGCAGCGGTCCATATGGAAACAATCGCGGTGCCTCAATGCGCAATATGTGCATCAACAACCTTCGCCAGATTGACGCCGCCAAAAATCAATGGGCTTTGGAAAATGGCAAAAGCCCTAGCGCCGTACCCACCGAAGCCGACTTGAGGCCCTACATCGGCCCTCCAGGCAGAGGCTTTCCGCACTGTCCGCAAGGCGGCGTTTACACCATCGGTGCCGTGGGGGTAGTGCCCAAGTGCAGCATCGCCGGACACGCGCTGGCACAATAAAAATTAGTATGTGCGGGTTTAAAAACCACCAGCTATATCACTTCTTCCGGCGGCCTTCGGCGACGAAGGCCGCCTTTTTTTCCGGTCTGAATCAGAACCAACTGGCAAACCTGACCCACTGCATCTCGAATTGACGTTCCCGGCGTTTGGGCGGATGCTTTGGGGCATCGGAACTATGAAGGCTTGGAACACCCTGACCGCTCGCCAACGCAAGCTCACGCTGTGGTCGCTCGGTCTGCTGTTTTTTTACACCGTTGGCGGCTTCCTGATTCTGCCGCCCATCATTCGGCACGTCGCGGTCAAACAATTGTCCGCCCAGCTCGGCCGCGAGGTTTCCATCGCCCAAGTTAAGGTGAATCCTTTCGTGCTGTCCGCCACCGTGGACGGCCTGCTCATCAAGGATCCGGACGGCCAACCGTTTGTCTCGTGGGACGAGGTGTATGTGAACTTCCAGCTCTCGTCGTTCTTCGGCAAGGCCTGGGTATTCAAAGAAATCAGCACCAGCAAACCGTTTTTCCGCGTGCAGATGAACCGGGACGGCACGTTCAACTTCACCGACCTCATCACGAAATTTTCCACCAACGCCGCGCCCGCCAAGACGGAAGCCAAGCCGCTCGCGCTGCATGTGCAACGGCTGCGCATCCGCGGCGCGGTGGCGGCGTACTCGGATTACACGCCCCACGAAATGTTCAAGCGCACGCTCGGCCCGCTGGACATCACGCTGGACAATTTCCAGACTGATCCGGACAACAAAAACCCCTACGCCTTTACCGGCACCACGGACGCGGGCGAAACCATTTCCTGGAGCGGATTTTTCTATCTCTCGCCCCTGCGCTCGGAGGGCGAATTGAAACTGTTCAACTTTTCGCTGAACAAATACGCGCCGCTCTACCAGGATTTCGTGAAATTTGAAATTCGCGACGGCACCGTGGCGCTGGACGTCAATTACCGCTTTGAACTTGACGCCTCCAACCGCGTCGCCGCCATCCAGGACAGCGCTTTTGGTCTGCGCGATTTCAAAATCGGCGCGCCCGGCGACACCAACAACCTCGCCGAACTGCCCGTGCTTGCCGTCACCGGCCTGAGCGCGGACATGCAACTGCACGCGGCCACGATCAATGCCATCAACGCCGATGGAGCCCGGCTCTTTCTGAGCCGCGACAAAAACGCCGCCATCAACGTGGTTGAACTCGCCAAGCCTTCCGTGCCGGACGCCGCCGCTGCCGACGGCATTTTGCTGCTGCTCCGCTCCGTCACCAACGCCGTGACGCTGCTGCTCGATAGCACCAACCAATGGCTCGGCGCGATCCATGCCGTGGACGTGACCAACTGCGCGGTGCATCTTGAAGATCGCGTCAACTCGCGCCCGGCCCGGCTCGATCTGACCGACATCGCGTTCTCGGCCAGAAATATTTCCAACCTCCCGGGCACCAATCTCACCGCCACCCTGGCTTTGCGCTGGAACACCAACGGTACCATCCAAACCGCGGTCAGCGCCACACTGCTGCCGCCGACCGCCGAGGTACAGCTTGACCTCGACCGGCTCGACCTCGGCACGCTGGATCCCTATCTGGAACCCAAGGTGAACCTGTTCATCTTGGGCAGCGAGCTGAGCCTGCACGGCAAGGTTCGCCTGGCCACACCGAACGACGCGCTGCCGCTGGTGACGTTCCAGGGCGATGCCAGCCTCGACGATTTTCGGACGGTGGATGGCGTGATGGCCGAGGATTTGTTGAAATGGGATGCGCTCCGCTTCCACGGCATTGATGCGAACCTGAATCCGCCGTCCGTTGCCATCCGGGAAATTGACGTGGATAAGGCCTACGCGCGGCTGATCATCGAAACCAACAAGACCATCAACCTGCTCAATGCGTTGCGGCTGACGAACCCCAACGCCCCGGCGACGAATGCCCCAAGCCTCGCCGCCGCGCCCAAGTCCGCCGCCACGAATGCGCCGCTGCCGCAGATCGCCATCGGCACAATTGTCATCACCAACACCGTCGTCAGTTTCAGCGACCGCTCGATGCACCCGAATGTGGACATGACGATTCAAGAGGTGCAGGGAAACATTTCGGGAATTTCCTCCGAAGAGCTCCAGCACGCCGACCTGGACTTGCACGCGATGGTGGACGGCGTCGGCCCGGCGGCCATCACCGGCAACATCAATCCCTTCAGCGGCACGCAGACCAACCGCATCAAGATTGCGGTGCATGACGTGGACTTGACGCCGACCAGCCCATATGCGGGCAAATTCGCCGGCTACCAGATCGCCGAAGGCAAGCTGAACCTCGACCTCGCCTATCAAATCGTCGGCAAGAAACTGGATTCCAAAAACGTCATCACCCTCGACCGCTTCAACTTTGGCGACAAGGTAGCCAGCCCGGACGCCACGCATCTGCCGGTGCGCTTGGCGATCGCGCTGTTGAAGGATCGCGAGGGCAAAATCGTATTGGACGTGCCGATCCAAGGCAGCTTGGACGACCCGAAGTTCCGCATTGGCAAAGTGGTCGGGCGCGTCATTGTGAACATTCTGGAGAAAGTCGCCACGTCACCGTTCTCGCTGCTCGGCGCAGTGTTCGGCGGCGGCGGCGGCGAGGAACTGGGCCAGCAGGATTTTGCGGCGGGCAGCGCGGACCTGACGGCGGCGGACAAAGTCAAACTGGATTCGTTGGTCAAAGGACTTTATGCGCGACCGGCGTTGAACCTTGAGATTGCCGGCAGCGTGGACCCGAACGGCGACCGCGAGGGCTGCCAGCGCGCCGCGCTGGATCGCCAGATACGCACGCGCCTCTGGCTCAAACTGCGGAAGACCGAGCAGGCCACCAATTCCGTGGACGCGCTCGTCCTCACACCCGAGGTGCGCGCGAAATGGGTGAAGAAGCTTTACGCCGAGGCCGAAGCGGACGGACGAATCACGCCGCAGCTCCTCGCCAGCAATTCCAATCTCGTCGCGTACGCCGCCTCAGTGTTGCCGCGCAAAATCACTTATGCAAAAGGCGCGACCTTGTTGAAATTCGGTTCCGGCCGCCAGACCGGTTCCGCGAACGACTCCGTTTATCAAACCAAGCTGCTGCCAGCTCCCGACCCGTTCGAGGCGGTTTTACTGGAGACATTTCCGGTGGCTAACAGCGATCTGGAGACACTCGCCGCCAGCCGCGCCCACGCAGTGCAGGCTTATCTGCTGGCGAGCGGCAAGGTCACAGCGTCACGCTTGTTCCTCAAACAGGGCGGACTGCGCCACGACGGCAGCCGGGTTTATCTCCAGTTCCGCTAAAACTTATTGGAACCGCACGGTTTGATTGCCGTCGAGCCGTTTGGACAAATCGATCGGGTCGCCCACGGACACTTGCATCGGATTCACCTGATACGCCCAGATCTGAAAATGGGTCAGATTAGCCTCGCCATAGATCGTGGCAAAAGCGCCGTCCACTGCGTCCGAACCGTGCGCGACCTTGACGCGGCCGATGCGCGGGATGTTGAAACGCGGATCGAACGTCAGCCATTCCTGCCCGAGATAGACTTCGCAATAGGCGTGAAAATCCATCGGTGTACCGGGGTCGATAAATCCGATGTCCGGCAAATGGCCCGTCACGTAGCGCGCCGGCAGGTTGAACGCCCGGCACAGCGCGATGGCGGTGTGGGCGAAATCGCGGCAGACACCGTGGCGCCGCTCAATCACTTCCGAGGCGGAGAGATCCGGCCGGCCGGACCCAAAACGATATTCGATATTATTGTGAACCCAATCACAGATAGCCTGCACGCGCGGCAAGCCATGCTGAATCTGGCCGAAGTTATTCCACGCAAAATTCATCAACTTGTCGGAATCGCAATAGCGGCTCGGCAGGGTGTAGCGCAGCAGTTCATGCGGCAGTTGTCCCACCGGCACGATGTTGCCGATGATCTGCCGACTGTCCGGCAACGACGAAACGGCCACCAGTGCGTCGTGGCGGATTTCATTCCGGCCCGGCATGAACGTGGAGCGATAGGTGATGTTGCCGTGCGAATCCTGAAATTCATACGACGGCAGGCCGATGCCGAAGGAAAGCCGTTCTTGCATGACCAGCACCTTGCCTTCGAGCCGGGGTTTCAGCACAAACAGCACGGGCGTCTGCACGGTAGTCTCATAAGCGAGGTTGCAGCCGACGCGGACGGTGAGATTCAAAGGGCTCCAGCTCATAGGTTAATGGGGTGCTCAGGTTTCGACATAAAACTGATGGGGGTTCAAAGTATTTTACGGCTCATGGGGTTTTGACTTCAGGCGGCCGCATCGGGGTCAGCGCGGCCAGAATGGATTTCTGCACGCCCGGGTTGAATAAATTCCCCAAGTGTCCGCCCTGGGCAAAGACCGTGAGTTGACCGGGAGCAAACGTGCCGTGGAGCCAGGCGAGGTCGTTGGTGGTCAGCAGAAAATCGTTCTCATTGACGATGACGCGGACATCCAGGTTGTCGTGCAAGCCGGCCGCATACGTCCGCAAGTCACCGGCTTTTTCCAGCGCCGCCGCCGTAGTCGCGCCGAGGTTCCGGCTCGAATAATATGGAATGGCGAACCGGTCAAAATAATCCTGGTAGGAATACTGGAGAATTTCCTGATACACCGGATCACGCCGGAAATTGTGGATGGAATGGTGCAGGACACCCTGATTGTTCCGCTGCTGGCTGCTGTAAATCATATCCCGCAAAATGAGCCGGAACGTCAGGCCGATGAGAAACTTGGATTCGATGGCACTGAACGGCAGCGAGGTCTGCGGCGTGAGCGTGCTGCGGCTCAAGGCGGCCACTTTCAGAAAAGTATTTTCGATATCATCGCTGCGCTCGGCGGCCGGCCAGCCCAGCGGCGCGCGGTAAAATTCGTCCAGCTTGGAGATTCCCTGCGCCAGCCGCACGGGCGTGTTGATGGCGACGTAGCGGTCGAACTTCAGCAAATGATTGGTCGGCGCCGTGGCCGCAATGAACAAGGTCTCCAGCGCGCCCATGGAATAACCCATCAGCGCCTGGTTGCCCATCCGGCCGGGATATAATTCATGCAAACGACGGTCAATCTCGGTGAGCGCGAAGTGCAGGTCATGGCCGTCCACGGGCAGATAGGCCGGCAGCGCAGCGGTCGAGGCGTGCTCCATGAATTCGGGGTTGAACGGGCTGCTTACGACCACGGCGGAGAAACCGTTTTTGAAAACCAATTCGGCCAAGGCCAGTGACGGTTGGGCCAGCCGGTGCCCGCCCAAACCGGGAACAATGTAAACCACGTTAGCCGAGCCGGGCTGGAGCCAGTAAGTAAATTTCAGATGCTTGCCCGTCGTCGGGATCCGCACCGACCGCGTCGTGCCGTGGTTGGGAAATTCCGGATCCTTGAAGGTGAAGAAAACCGATTCGAGCGTTTCCAGCGAGGCGGGATCTTGCTTGCCCTTCACCTGAAAATCCGCCACCTGATTCGCGCGCGCGAACGTCCACGCATATTCGATCTCGGAATAAGGATCCGCCTCGGCCCGGCTGAAGCGCACATATTCGTCCACGCTGTCCGCGAGATTGTTATACATGACCGCGTAATCGAGATAAGAATACGGACCGAGATAGGTCAGCGGCTTGTTCACGTCGAAATTATAGGGCGAGATGTAGAGCAGCGGATTCGCGGCGGTGTCGGCGGCCAGGCCGACGGTATCGCGGTCATTGCTGGGCCCATAAATCGGCAGCATGATGAAGAACTGCGGCGACCAGCCCCATTTGCCAAACGTCTGGCCAAAGTCCGCGTCCGACTTGGGAATGTTCCATTTCGTGGCCGGGTCGAACAAGCCGGCGATGCCGACGGTGGTGTTGCAAGCAAACCGCCAGGTTTCATCGCGGGCGCCGTGCCATTTGCCCTGCAGCAGGTTGTTGATCAACCGGCCCGGGTAGGTGAGGTTATGACCAAAGTTGGCGATGCTGGTGCGCGCCGGTTTCACGACGACGAAGCGATACACCCGGCTGGTCGGCTTGATGACGCCCGTCATGACCGCCTTGTTGAAGCCCCACATCACCCGGTTGAACGGCTCGATCGGATCGGGAACGGATTTGGGGAGAATGACTTTGTCCGTCACCGGCGAATTTGTGGTGGCGACAACCAACGCCTGTCCGTGCGCGATTAGCGCCAGGCTCAATATCAAAACCGCCAGCATCGAAATGCGGCGGCTCTGGAACAATGGTGTTTTTCTCACGCGATTCTTTAGACGGCGGCTCTGGCGGGTTGATTCATTTGGTCGAGCGTCGCCTCGGCGAGGCCTTCATCCACCAATCTTTCGTGGTCGCTCCGGCCTTCCTCGTCCTCATCGGCGCCGGGTGCCGCCGGCACTTTGTGGCCGGACGAGCCGGGCACCGGGTCCCAGCGTTCAGATTCCGGCGCGGCTTCCAGCACGATGGTATTGGGGTCCATTTCAGTTTGGCCAGTCAATTCGCGTTTGGCCTGTTCCCAATCGCTTTGTGTCACCTCCAGCGCCGAACGCTCGTCGATCACTGCCAGTTCCAACGCCCGGGTCTTCACCATCGAGCGGGTCACCGTGCCGAGGCCGGCGGGATTTTCGGTCAATTTGCCTTGTTTCAGGGGATGGTCGTTCATGGTCAGATTATTATTTGTGGGGAAGGGTGGGGAGATTCTGTGAAACCCGCTTCTCCCGCGGGCGACGCTCTGCCTGCGGGTCACGGGAATTGGAAATGACATTGTCGCGTATGGTCGGCTTCGAACTGGCGGACTTGGGATCCGGCCGTTTTTGATGCAGCGTTTGGGGAAACACCGGGGTCTGCAGCAGGGCCGCCAGCTTGCGATGTTCGTCAGGCATAATGTGCGGGGACAAGCGGGAGGTAATCCTTCAAACCGTCTGGGGGGCGAAACTGGCGCGGTCATCCGCCTCCAGCCAGTCAAAGGTGCTGGTCTGTTCGGGGTTTAGTTTGAGCTTGGTACAATTCTCCACGAAGTAAGCGCGCTTCTCCGGGTCTTTCATGAGACTGCCGGCTTCCATTTCCTCCGACCAGTCCTCAATCTCCGGCGCGGTCTTGGCCGTACCATGGGCGAGCAACCAAGCGCCGACGTCCTCATAATTTTTCGCGGCCTCCACGGCACTCTTGAATTGCTCGCCGGTCACGCCCTTGAAACTAAACAGCATATTGTCCAGCGGACAGTCGAAGTGATATTCGCCCGCTTTGCCCTTGAGGCTGGCGCGGCATTTGTCCACGGCCCGGGTCGCGATCGCGAAGCCAGCGATGCGCACGCGCGGGCTATGCGGCGCTTGTTTGCAGAGGTCACGGTCAACAATGGGGGAATCAAGGTTTTTCATTTGGGAATGGTTCAATGGTTTCTAAAGTGTTTGTGGCTTGGCAAAAAATCTTCTCAATCTTTTACTTCGAAGCCGACCTTGAGGGTCACCTGCCAGTGGTCCACCTTGCCCTTCCCGATGTTGCCGCGTGTCTCAACCACCTGAAACCAGCACAGGTTCTTGATGGTTTTGTGCGCCCGCTTGATAGCCTGCTCCACGGCGTCCTCAATGGAGGTCGTAGAGGTGCCGGTGAGTTCGATCAACTTGTAAACGTGGTCTTTCATAATGGGGAGCGTGGCTTGGTAGAATAAAGATAGGCAATCAAGTTAATTCATACGGGCGGATGATTGGGAGACAACGGCGTCGAAAAGGGTACGGCGGGGTTGAGCGGATTGATCGGCGGATGATTGGTGAACCCCGGCTGCTGAGTGAAAGGCTGCACTGGCTGGCCGGGTAGACCCGGCGGAATGGTCGGCCCAGGCGGGATCGTTGGTCCCGGGGGAATGGTCGGTCCCGGCGGAATGGTGGGTCCGGGCGGCGGCGGCGAACCGGGCGGATTGGCCGGCGGCATTTGCTGGCCCGGATTGGAATTAAATGGCATCACCGGCCGGTTGTTGGGTTGCACTGGTTGCTGCGGCAGCGGTGCCATGGGCCGGAGCGTTTGTCCGGAGAGGTTCGTGACGATTGCCAGACTCATTCCGGCCAGTAGGGTAAGTATAAATTTAGGTTTCATATTTTTTTGATTGGTTGAGATGCCTCAGCGGGGGAGATCAATTCGACGACGGATCGTTCACTTCGGAGTGATGTTCTTCACGCCATTGGTTGGCCGGATCCTCCAGCATGGCGACCTGATCTGGCGTCAGCACCAGTTTCACCTGCCGGATGGATTCGTCCCGGTATTTTTGCAAGCCGGACCAGGTCTGTTGCAACTGATGGCGCGCAGCCTCGATCTGCGGGGTGCTCTTGGACTCGCGCGCCTGGCGGTTGGCTTCCGTCGCTGCATCAATGCGCGGCTGGTTGGCCACCTGATAATCCTGACTCGTCTTGGCGAAATCCGCCTCGATCGGCCGCAGCTCCACCCGCTCCTCGTCCGTGAGCCGCAACTTTTCCCGGAGCCCGGGCGGGAACAACGCGTGTTCGCCCAAATCACGGTCGGATTCCACGGCCACCTGATATTTGATAGTCTGGACCAGCGGCAGGGAATTGGTGTTGACGGTTTGCGCGTACAGCGGTGGCGCCCCGAGCAGCAGCGCGCTGCCGAAGATGAGCGGAGATAAAATCGTTTTCATGACAGACCTTGCTATTTGGCGGCCTGGGAATGGGCTTCCACGAACCAGAGCCATTTGTCGATGCCGCGGGAAATTTCCGTGAACAGGTCCGCCGTGTCGGCGTCGTCCAGTTCGCCCGCCTCATCAATGGAGTGACGAATTTCCTGGCCGAAGGTGGACAACGCGCGGGCCACGCCTTCCACATGCGCCATGCCCTCGGAGATTTCCGGCGAATATTCCACCAACCGCGTGCGGGCCGCCGCCATGCGCACCGTGCCCTCGGCCACGCCGCCGAGCTGCACCACACGTTCGGCAATCTCATCCACATAGTTTTCCACCGCCTCCGCCACCTTGTCGAACAGCTCGTGCAGGCCAATGAAGCTCGGGCCTTTCACGTTCCAATGCGCCTGCTTCATTTGCATCTGCAAATCCACAGCGGACGCGAGGCGCTGGTTCAACAGGACGTTCAACTGGGTGCGACGATCTTTGGAAAGGTCGTTTTCGGTTTCATACATCTGGGGCGCTTCCGCGCGGTTGCCGTTGGTGGTGGTGATCATAATTTGGGGATGCTTTCGATTTTGGGTTGGTTGGGTCAAAATGGGGTTTACCGCTGGTCGTAGAAACTGTGGGTGCGAGTGGCATTGCGTTCCGCGATCAAATCCGCCTCCGCCTGCAGCCAATGCTGCACCTCGTGACCGGGCTGCGAACCGTTGTTTTCGTAGGCGAAATAGGCCTTGCGCGCCACCTCGTCCGGCTCGGGCACAAACTCGCTTTCGTTCTCGCTTTCGTTCTCGCTCGATTGGGTCGCCGCCGGAGCGGAGCGGGCGGCTGAAACGGCCGGCTGCTTCTGACTTGGGGAGAAATGATTATGTTTCATGAGCCAACATAGACCCGGCCGGGGCATCTCGGCTATGGGGTGTTCTCCCCACTGCCCACCCAGAACCGAATTCAAATAAACCAGCAACCGCAACGCCTCCAGCAGATTGGCCGCACCCTTGGATAAATTGAACGGTGAGATTACTTTTTGATACCATTTGATACTTTTTGTGCCGTTTTGATACCTCGTTTTAAAAATGCCAAAATTTGACAAAAGGTAAAATTGGGCCAAGTATTTACCTCAGAGAAAAGGAGTTAGAAATCGGATTGGGAAACCGTCAGAGGCTCTTGACACTGGCGGATAACGAAAATGACTGGACCAGTTTCTTTACCACCCCGGGCCCCAACTTTTGTAAGTGCTTGATAGAGCACCCGGAATTTTACCGTTTCTTTACCACTTTTGCTTTATTGAGGTGGTAAAGTTTCAAGGGATCCGGCCTCTCCCAATCCATTCGACGGTGCGAATTTCTTCCAAGCGAATGCGTGCCAGGCACCAAGTATCGGCCCTACCTCAACCGGCCTACAGACAGCCTCCCTCCCGCTTACGCGGGCCGGAGAGGGCATCAGTCGGCAGCCATAAAATCAGATATGTCAAAGAACAATGGCGGCGGAAATGATCACGTCGCAGATCGGGCACCACCCAGATAGTTGTATATATAATTTAATAATACATCTTGTCAAATGATTTGCCTGACTATTTTTGGTGGTATATTTGGCGATCCGGAGCCGGAGGCAGGGAGAGGGAGGAAGACTGGTCAAAGGTATAATCCAGAAATATTTAATAAATCAATTGACAGGTTGAATATTTCAATATTAGAGTTGAACAACTTAATGGCGAAGCCTGGAAACAACCCGAAGAAGCTCATCACGCGCTGTCCGTTTTGCGGGGATCAGTTGGGCATCACCCGGCTTTCGTGCTGCGGCTGCAATACGCAGATTGATTCGCAACTGGAGATTCCGCTGTTCTTCCGACTGCCGCCGGACTTGCAGGAATTCGTCATGATATTTCTGCGCTGCCAGGGAAAGATCCGCGACGTGGAAAAGGAGCTGGGCATTTCCTACCCGACGGTCTGCAAGCGGCTCGACCTTGTCAATGAACTGCTCGGCAACACCAGCACGCCGGTCCGGCGCTCGCAGATTTTGGAACAACTCGAACGCGGTGAAATCAATGTCTCGGAAGCCACTCAATTATTGAAGGAAAGACCATTATGAACCAAACCTTAAATCCATTCGTGCAAATTAATTTGATGAACAACCAAGAATCCAGCGTTTATCTTTTGCCGCTAATCGGACTCCTCGTAATCGTCATGTTAATCGGATGGCTGGGTGCCGGCACTCGTATCTGCCGTTATACCGGACTCACACGTGGAAAGTCATTTTTACTCTGGACGCTGGCGAGCGGGTTATCGATTAACTTGGTATTGTTTGAAAGAGCCATGTTTAATAAACGCTATTATCAAACTTGGAGACGCGAAGATTTTACTCCATTCATGCAAATCTGCGCTCTCCTTCTCCCGATTCTGGTGCTTCCATTTGCCGTCCGGCTTTATCAGAAGTGGATTGGCGGGCATATGACCGAGGCAGAAAAACTGCCGGGCATTGGCGGCGTGCGCGCTTGGTTGGGCGTGGGCAATGTCATATGCGCGGGATTGATTCCCATTTGCGTCTGGCAGCTTTTTGGATTCTCACCGGTCGGCATATTGGCATTAACATTTGGGGCTTTGCTGGCCAGTCCGCTGCTAATCATGGCTGCCGACTCCGCCCGGCCGGCACCGGTTGTTCCCGCCGAAGATTTGTCCAAGGAACGGGAAAAAGTCTTGCAGTTGCTCGAAACCGGTAAAATAAACGCCGCCGACAGTGCAGAGCTTTTGAACGCGCTCGCCCACAGCGCGCCGCCGCCGGCACCCAAGCCCGTGGCTGAAATCAATCCGCAGCGCAAACTGGTCTTGATTGGCGCGGCCGTGTTGCTGGTCGGTTTTTTTCTGCCGTGGTTTACCATCAATCCCAACGCCGTGGCCAACGAGATGACCGCACAATTTCAGCACAACATGAACCAGATGATGCCGGGGAATGCCATGCCGAACCTTTCCCTGCCAGATACCACCGTGCAAATCCACGCTGGTGATCTGGCGCACGGGTTGGGCTGGTGGATTCTCGCGCTGGGGATGATTGCCGCCGTGCTGCCATTTTTTGCGACCACGCTGGAATCGTCCATGCAGAAGAAAATCATTCTGGCGGCATTGGGCGTCGGCGTAATTCTCCTGATGTATCTATTATCAGATGCCATCCGGTATGTCAGTTTTGGCATCCTCCTGGTGTTGGCAGGCTATACACTGGAAGTGGTCGGCACATTGAAGGAACGCCTGTTGGCGCGATGATTTAGTTTCACGAGGCAACACGGCCGCCAACCGACGAACGTAGCAGCCCGACGTCAGTCGGCTCCAATTAATTTCCCAGCGCCGGAATTAGAATGAGCGGACTTACGTCCGCTGCTACGTTTAAAACCAAATGGCTCCTCGTTCTCCCTCACCCAAACCTTCCCCTCACGTGCGTGGTGATTCAGGAACGTGTGGCGAACCAATTTAACTATTGAGCGCAGCCAACAAGTTTGACATTCCGAGCGCACATGAATCACCAAACACGTTTACTTTGTCCACGGCTTAACCTGCATCTGATTGCGTGCGCCGGAATTTTGACTTTTGGTGAATCTATGGGGTGCAAAGGCAATCGCTCCTTCGCACGGCGGTCCGGCATGATGGCTCATCATCGCTCCGGTTGGAGAAACGGTCACCTCGGTATAACTGACGGTCGCAGCTTCGGGGCGATGCATACAGGTTGAAAACGGGCCGGCTTCCGGCAAGTGCGAGCGGTGGAGCCGCTGCAGCCAGTCGAGATTGCCAGCGGACTTTTGTTTCAACGCCACGCGAAAAGTGCGGCTGCGGACGCGTTGCGCGGTCGGTTCATCGTAGCCGGAGGAAACCCACTGCTGATCCTTCCACTGATGTCTTTTGCGAACCAGTGTTTTCATATCCCAGCGCCACTCGGCAATTTCGCTGGTGGCGGGAAAAACACCGATAAGCCGGAAGGGATTGATTCGATGGAACGGCAGTGGCGCCAGCAGAGAACCGGCTAGGTCAGGTGTTTGGGATGCGCAAGCTGCATTGACGACATTACCTCGGCTGACGGCTTCACCTTTCACCCGGGTAATTATAGAATACCAATTGATTAGCGCGAAGGTGATGCCAGCATGGTTGAGCGCAATCCAGGTTCCGCCGCCAGGTTCGGAAGGAGCCAGCACCGCGCATCCATTGATCATTTTTCGGGACGGCGGCAAGCCGGCCACGCGCGCCAATTGTTCGTCGCGGTTCATGCCGAGCGCGTAACCGTTTTTGCGCGCAATTAAGGTGACGGTGCACATGCTTCAATCCGCCGCCGGATATGTGGCCGCAAGCGCAGTATAATTGCGCCATGCGCGCCAGCATTCAGAGATGGTCATAGGCACACTGCCGCGCCGCCGGTTTTCCGCGCCAATGGCAAAAACCAAATCCCACTGCCGGAACAGCGTGCGATACGCGGAACGCAACGTATTTCGCGCGTCGTAAATGCTGGTGGCTTCCGCTGCCGCGCCATTCAATTCGATGATTTGAAAGTTTTTGGCGGCGCGCAAATCTTCCTCACTGGCAAAGCGAATGTCGTAGCGGCCGATGAAAAAGCCTGAGACCGTTTTGGAGATCTCGTCAATGCGTTGTTCCAACGCAGGAGTGTTCAAGTGCATGCCATCGCGAAAAATGCAGCCCTGCGCGTGGTTGCCAGCCTGGACGAGTGGTTGCGTTGCGCCTTTCGCCAGAACTTCATTTTGACGCGAACCAAGTCGCTGCAAATATTTATCGGCCATGAAGCGGGCGCGTTCGTCGTGCCTGATGAGTTCGGCCATGGTAGATTTTCCGTCGCCGGTGAGGAGGGGGAAAATCTTCTCCGTGATAGCGAAGATGCGTCCGCGCGGTTCGTCGGGAAAACGATAATAAAATATTCCAACTTCATGCGGGCCATCCGCAAAGCGCTGCACCAACAATGGCGCGGGGGTTTCCCGGAAGTAAGCCTCAGCCTGCGATTCGGTGCGAATCAGCTTGATGCCAGCACCGCGCTGGCCGAGATCCGGTTTCAGAATGAACGGGAACGAAATGTTTCTGCGCGCACATATTTCGCGCAGGGAAATCAGCCGCGCCTCGGCGGAATCGCCGGCGATCAATTCGGATTCAGCCGTGAACTCCGGGTTGGTGTTCATCAGGTCCCGCAGCGTTTGCATTTTGGATTCGCCCACGATGCCGCCGGAAAAAATTCCGGGATTTGACACCGTCGGCAGCATCGTGCCGCGATATTTGACCACAAGCCAAAGATAATAAATAACCACAGGCGTGTAAAAGAGCCACATCGGCCAGAATTCCCAGCGCGTCCAGCGGGCGAGGCGGGTGGTGAATTTTCTGAAATCAAAATTCACCATTGCACGGCGAGCCAGTTGCAGCGTGGCGAGCAGGACAATTCCCGCACCGAGGAGCAGCAGGCTGCCAAATTTGTAATGGTTAAACCACTGGGTGACTTGCGCGCCGAAGGTCTGGACGAGGAGAAGAATGATGAATGTCCACACGAACGCTGCCGCTCCGGTGATGAACAAAAACCGCGCCATGGGCACGCGGAGAAATCCAGCGGCAAGATATGTTGGCAACCGTGCGCCCGGAACGGCCCGGCTGAATATCAAAATCATGGTTCCGCGTTCACGGAACCAGTTTTCGCTGCGGGTAACTTTGATTGAGTGTTTTTTTAACGAAGAATTTTCAAACCAATTGCGTCCGGCATAGCGAGCCAAAGCGTAGAGTCCGGCATCGCCCAGCCAGATGCCGAGGAAACAGGAAACAAACGCCGCCGGCCAGGATAATTCTCCCGCTGCGAGTAAAAGACCCGCACCAATGGCGGCAGCATCTTCCAATACAAACGTGGCACAAAAAAATCCGACAGCTTTCCACAATGGCAGCCATTCCGCCACCGCGCCGGATGACATGGGCAAGGTTTCAATCATAGTGCTTAAGCAGCATTGGCCGTTTCCGCCTGATGCTTGAGGGTAGAAGGCGCCACACCGAAACCAGCGGGCAGTTTCACTTCCATGATTTCCGCCATTACACCGATGAGCGCGAAATGATGCACGGCGTGAGCGACGGCATACATAACTTCACGGCCGAGGGTTGAGGACGAAACTTGCGAGCCGCCCGTGGAGTAGCTGGTCTGGCACGTCACATTCAAGTGCCGGGCAAGGAAATTAGGATTCAATTTTTCAAAGCCAACTCGCAGTTCGCGGGTCGCGTTGAGCGCGGCGAAACGATCGTTCTCCACCAGCGTGCCGCGTTCGCGATGGTCATAATTCAAATCACCCGCGACGGCAGCGGCGAGCAGCATGGCAAAATGGTCAAGGCAATGGCGGTAATGCCCACCGATCGAGGCATTAAAGGCGACTGCGACTTTGCGGGTGTAGGTTTCATCCGAAATCTCCGCTAGGATCGTTTCACCTTGCCGCAGGGTTTCGATGACGGACCGAATCAGCTCACTGTCGTTGTTCATGAGTATTTAGAGGTGAAATATTTGGAGACGAATGGAATTTGGCGGCGATGCAAAGCCAGGGTGATGAGGCTACAAACCGCGACGGTGAGGGCGAGCGCGAAGAGCAATCCACCGTCGTTCTGTACCACGATGCCCAGCTTGGTCAGGTGCGACATGATCGCGCCACCCATCATGCCGAGTGCCAGCAGCGCTCCCAGCCAGCAATGACAGGAAGACAGCAGTAGAATCGCCGCGATGAGTTCCACCACGCCGGAACCGTAACGGCCCCACGGCTCCAGACCAACCTTGGTAAAAATGTAAACCGACTCCGGCGCACCGGTGAATTTGAAGAACAGGGTTTGCAACAGTATGATGGCCGCCGTCAGGCGGACAATCCAACTGGTAATTTTCTGGGGTTTGGTCAGCGATTTCATAAATGTCATGGATTGGTCGCGGCGGCGCGTGCGGCCTTACAAATTATTTACCTTTTTTGGCGACGAGTCCGGTCCAGTTGGCATTCGCCTTGGCGAGATTGCCCTGGGTGTCTTGGTTGAAATCATCGCGAATACCCTTGCTGTATTGCAGCAGGAGCTTGCCGTTCACGATTTGAAAAGCGTCCACGTCAATTTCCACCAGTTTGTTCCGGGAAACTCCGTAGGCGCAATAGCCCCCAAACTCGGGTTCGTATTTCGCCGGGTCGGCCTTGAACATATCCCAGTGTTCCTTGGAGGCGAAGTAATACAGCGCATCACCCCGTTTTTGGGGAAACTTAGACGAGCCTTTTACCGGCTGGTGGTCGGTGAAAAACGCCACCGGGTCGTAGCCTTGGATGGCCACGCCCGTATTGTCCACGTTGACTAGGGTTTTGGATGAGGTTTGGGCAAACACCGGCAAGGCCAGGGCTGCGGCGACAAGGGTTAGGATTATTTTCTTCATGCAAATTGGTCGGCGGAAAATAAGATTCCTTACATTCATTTTTTGTCTGGCGCGATGAGCCAGCCGCCGGTGGCCTGCAATGGCTCAAGTTCCCCGGCACGAGTCACCCACACGGTGAGCGCGGAAGTATTTCCGGCGGTAGATATGGGCGCGCTGATGATGAAGCGCCCGTGCGCCACGCCGTTGCTGGTCGTCAGGCCGATTTGCACGAGGCTTACGACAGCGAAATCATGACTCAGTTGGCGGCCACGATTTTCGCCCGCCCTCACGTCGGAAACGATTCCACCCGCCAAAAGCGCGGCGTGAATTTCGTAAGGCCGTCCGGAAAGTTTCTCCGGCGCAAAAATCACCTGCCAGCGATGCGCATCCGTGGTGGCCACGCTCAAGACGCCGACGTTCTTCCCATCGGACCTTGGCCCGCTTTTGCCGGTGAACCAGTTGTGCCATTCCTTACCGTTCAAAACAAATTCCGGGGTGTAAATATTTTCCGACTGCCAGAGTTGTGCGTAACTGCGTTGACGTTCGGAAAACTCCGCGACCGACCAGGCGTCCTTCCAGCCGAGATAATTCCAATAGTCCACGTGAAACGCGACCGGAGCAAAATCCTTCCACAAGCGCGGTGAATCTTTGAAGCCCGACACCCACGACTCGGCGGGCGGACAACTGCTGCAACCTTCCGAGGTGTATAATTCCATTAACTCAGTGCGCTCCTGAGTGCTCTGGAATTGGACGAAATTGGTTTGTGCGCCCACTGGAAGAATAGCCAACGGCAATACGACGAAAAATATTCCGAGCATTCTGAAAGACATAAAATATATATAATATGCGAATCGATTTCTTTAACGACCACCGAAGATGCGAGCTTTATGGAACCAGCAAGGCCTTGACATCTTTTTCAATGGTGATGGGTGGCGTAAAACCCAGATGCTGCTCCACGATGTGACCGGTTCGATTGATGATGAAGGTCGTGGGTAAACCGTCGATACCACCAAAGGTATCCACAATCTTGTTGTCCGCGAGCACGACGGGATAATTAATGCCCATTTTCTGAGCGAACGACTTCACCGTTTTCAAATCCGACTGATCCACCGAAATGCCGATGACCGTGAGCCCTTGGGCGGCGTATTTGTGTTGCAACTCGATGAAGTCCGGAATCTCGGCACGGCAAGGAGGACACCAAGTTGCCCAAAAATCCAGGACGACCACCTGGTCTTTGAAATCGGTGGAGTGGATGGCCTTGCCGTCCAAATCTGGCAATTCCCAACCGGGTGCGAGCTGGTTGCTTTCAGTCTGATTGGTCTGGCCTGCCGATGAAAAAGCCGGTCGCAAAAAAAGAGCCGCGAGTGAAAAGACCGTGCCAACCTTTTTTATATAATTCATAACGGTTTGTCGGCGGATCGCCGCAATCCTTACACGGCATCGAATGATTGTAAGGAAATCGAGATCACCACGACGCATGAGTATGAAAACAATTCTTTACGCAATGTGCGGCGCAGTGGTTCTAACGCTGGCATTGGCCGGTTGCCGCCCAGGTGAAACCGCCAGCACCCAATTAACCCCAACCGATTTTACTATGAATAATTTCAAACCGATTCCACCCGCCGAACGCAAACAAAAGCTGACCGCCATGCAGTATCGGGTCACGCAGGAAGCCGCCACCGAGCCGGCTTTTGCCAACGAATACTGGGATAATCATGCGCCGGGAATCTATGTGGACGTCGTTTCGGGCAAGCCACTCTTCAGCTCGCTCGACAAGTTCGATTCCGGGTGCGGCTGGCCGAGCTTCACCAAGCCGGTGGACGAAAAAGAAATTGTCGCGAAGACCGACACGTCGTTCGGCATGGAGCGAACCGAGGTGCGTTCGGCGGATGCCGATTCGCACTTGGGCCATGTGTTTGACGACGGCCCCGGCCCCACACATCAACGGTATTGCATCAATTCCGCGTCGCTGAAATTTATTCCACTGGAACAGATGGCCGCCGCCGGTTACGGCGACCAGCTTGCGCCGTTTGTGAAAGCTGGCTTGATCAAACCTTTGCCCAAAACCGAGACCGCGATTTTAGCAGGCGGCTGCTTTTGGGGAATGCAGGAAATTCTCCGGTCAATTCCCGGCGTCACCAGGACCACCGTCGGTTACACCGGCGGCACGGTTCCAAATCCAACTTACGAAATGGTCTGCTCGCACACCACCGGCCACGCGGAATCGGTAGAGATCGTTTTTAATCCGGCCAAATTGAGTTACGAGCAATTACTTGGCTATTTTTTCCGCATGCACGACCCGACCACTCGCGACCAGCAAGAAAATGACATCGGTTCACAATATCGTTCGGCCATCTTCTACACGAGCGATGAACAAAGGCAAATTGCGGCACGGGTCAAGATGCAGGTGGACAAATCCGGCAAATGGAAGCGGCCAATCGTCACGGAAATCACCAAGGCTATGGTGTTTTATCCAGCCGAGGAATATCACCAGGATTATTTGCAGAAAAATCCCGGCGGCTATAACTGCCATTACCTGCGGAATTGAACGGCATGAATTAACAGCCTGACGCCCCCGAACCGGTGCTGCTCATCATCGCCGACATCCGCGGCGACACGCGTTACCCGGGCGCTTTACACGCTTTGGTCGAGCAGCAGTTGGAGCGTTGGCTCGGTGCGCCCGAGCGCGGTCGCACACCCGCCCGGACAAACCAGGCGCGGCGGCGGCGATGGAATGCAGCAAGGGCAAAGCGCTCGACCACAATGCGCGCGAACCGCCACGGCATCCGTTGAGTGGTGATTGAAGAATTTCATATTTTGCGATAAGTGGCTGGATCAGCGCGCAGAATCAACAAGTCGCCCTGGCGTTCAATTTCGCCGGTGATTTGCACCGGCTCGGCGACCAGGTCGAGCACTTGTTGGTTGACCGGCTTTCCATCGGCGGAGACGAGGAGCAGGTAAATGGCCGGGCCGTCTTTTTGCCGGACTAGGAGCACGGGCGGCACGCCGCCACTGATGCAACGGATGGCGCACGCGCGATGCGGCAGGAGTTGACCCGGATTCATCACACCAAGAAAACATTTGCTGTCCACGATTTCGCCGGTGAGCGTATGCCGGCCAAGCGCAATCGTTTCCGCGCCGGGCAGCGAAGGAAATGGTTTGTCCGCCGCTTTGATGGAATCCGGCAGCGCCTCCACCATCGTCTGATTGCCGCGATAAATCAATGTGCCTTGCAGGGAAACGGCTTTGCCGTCGAGTGCGGAAAGTTTTTCGCGGTCGAGGCCGAACTTAAATGGCGCGACCAGATAATACGTCGAAAAACCCGTTTGCGTACCGGTGGCGCCCGGCCGCGGCACGAGGAGATGCGGATAGGGCTGTAATTGCAAAACGCCGGAAAATGTTTTCACCGTGCCCCACTCAAAAACGCCCACGCCAATCGTGTGCTGCATCGCTGCCAGCACCAGCGCCAGACTCATCGCCGCGACGAGCGACAACATCACGACCGCGCGCACGACTCTGCCAATGCCCGGCGGAGCCTTGGCTTCCCAGCCGATGTAAAACTCGTGGTTCATGGTTCAATCAAGGCCGGCTCGGATTTTGCACCCGCTGGATTTGGTTTTGGATCAATCCACACACGTCCGTTTTTCACGCGCACATTAAACGTCGGCACTTTCTCGACAAACGGCGGCGGCGATGCGCCCGTTTCCGGCACATATTGATAACCGTGCCACGGACAGGTGATGCAGCCCGCGACAATTCTGCCTTCGCCCAGCGGTCCGTTCTGGTGCTGACAGACATTGGAGACAGCGGAAATTTTTCCCGCGTATTTGAAAATCGCCACGCGCTCGCCGGACAAAAATACAATCCGCGCCCGGTTTTCCGGAATGTCGGCGACGGCGCAGGCATCCAGGAAACCTTCGTTTTTCTTGGCCGATGGCCGATGGCCGGCGACCGGCTTTTCAGAGTCTAAAGCAATTTCTTTGCGTGCGGCGGCGAGGTGCAAACCCAGAACGGTGGCAAACCCGAGCGCCATCGCCACGACATAAATCAAACCCGCCTCGCCCTGCAAAATGCCGAAGGTCACATGCAGCACCAGCAACGCGTAAGCGACGTAAACCAGCATGTGCAGCGATTTCCAAACCGGCGCGCTTAGATTTGCCAGCCAGAAATCATGGCTCGTCGCGGCCATCAGGAATAGAATCACCAGCGCGAAAAAGCCGAAGGGCTGGAAGGGCACGCCCGACACCGAGCCGGTGAGCGGACTGGAAATGAAGATGCTCAAGATGGGATTCGTGTCGCCGCCCGCGTGATACGTCGCGATGACCAGTGCGACGTGGATGAGCGCGAGTAAAAAACAGGTGACACCGGCGTGACGACGATTGTAAAGCAAAGGCAGGAAAATGGGATTCAACCGGCATAACGGGCCGAGGCACAGAATGATGTGCAGCAGCAGAAAGGCCGCCGTGCCAAACGCGCGCATCAGTAAGATTTCCTCAGTGACGAGTGGAAACAATATTTCGGTGACCGCTCCAAAGGCCAGCAGATACAAGGCGACGCCGCCAACCAGCGCGAAGTCGTAAAACTTCTTCTGGCGGTTCCATTGGACAGCAGGGTAATTGACGGCCATGAGCTTCAGGGTTTGGAAATTGCCAACGGTTTGGACACCTCGACAATTTCATTGTCCGCAAGGCTGTAAAGCACGAGCACGCCGGATTGAAGGGCGGCTTCGGCGGGCAGGGCCAAGGCGGTGAAGGAATCAAACGCGCCCAGCAACTGCGCGTTGGCCGGCAAGGTGTCCGCGAAGTTCGGATTACCGGCGACCCAATAGACCAGCAGATCCGGCTTTACAAAATCCTTCGCGGCGGAAAACGTCACGTCGAAACGACCGACGTTGGTGTGCTCGCGCAGCAAACGGACCGGGATCGGCGCTTTCATAAACAGGTCGGCGCGTTCCCATTCGGTGGCCGTGAACGTTGGCGGCGCCGCGACCAACTGGCCCGGCAACGCATTCATGCTGGGCACGGGCTTGCGCGCCGCAATGCCCAAAGCGAACGCCAGCGGCAGAAAAACTCCTACCACGATGATCATGCGGCGATGACGTTGACGCAGCGAGTGGATCATGAAACGTGGCGAGTGACGGGTGACGAGGGACCAGAGTTTGCGGCACGCCGATGCGCATTACACTCCTCCGGTGGTTCATGGATACCTTTGATCCAGCGGAACAACAGCAGCGGCCAGAAAGCCATCGTGCCGGGAATGATGAGCAGACGAAAACCCCAGTTTCCCGGCGCCGCGTGCGGGTCAATTCTTTTGACGCCAACCAGCGCAAACGGCACGGCGAAAATAAGGCCGCAGGCCAGATAAATTCCGAGCAGAATTAAAAACGCAGCGGCAATCATGGCTGAAGTCTTTTCGCGCGCAGTATTTCCACAAAGGCGACGAAGCCCGCCGCCTGGTTGGCGAGCCGCTTTTCGAGGTCTGGACTGGTGAACCGGCCAGTCTCGTCGAGCAGCTGGTTGATACCGGGCATGAACACGCGTTCGGGAAAAATGTAGGCGTTCCGATAACCGAAGATGGCCTGCAACTGCTCGACCGGCCGCAGCGCGCCCCAAATGCCGGCAGCCAGCCCAATGAAACAAACCGGGCGCTGTTCGAAACTTTCCGGGAACGGTAACATATCAATAAAATATTTCAGGATGCCGGGAAGACTGCCGTTGTATTCGGGCGTGACAATAACCAGTCCGTCGGCGGCGAGAATCGGGTCGGTGAATTTTTTAAAAGCAGCTGGCTTCCCGGCATAAGAATTCGATGAAAATATTTCCGCCGGCAATTCCGCCAAATCAAGCCGATGCGTTTTCACCCCTAGCGATTGATAGATTCCTTCGACGTGCGCGGTGATTTTGCGCGTGTTGCTCCCGGGCCGGTTCGTTCCGCTGATGATGACAATCATATTTTTTATTGGTTGATACGAAATGTAGTCATTCGGGAAGTTGAAACCTTACAATAAATTTGGTTTTGGTTCAGTCCCCGGTGTTTTGCATCGCCTTTGGTTTGGTGGTTAACGGCAATTATCACTCCATTATCTCCAAACTTCTTTTTCACATTTTGCCGGCTTCAGGGTAAGAAATCAATGCCTCACCCCATCCAACCAATAAGCCGGAATGCCGGTCAACAAAACAATTCAACCATAACGAAACAAAATTATGCCTCGCATCAACACCATCAACGCTCAAAACGCTTCAGCCGAACAACAACAAATCCTCGCCAATGTCAAGAAAGGTCTCGGTCTCGTGCCGAACCTCGTTGCCACGCTGGCGCAATCTCCGGCCGCCGCCCACGCCTATCTGGCTTTCAGCGGCGAGTTGGCGAAGGGCTCGCTATCCAAGAAACTTCAGGAACAAATCTCGCTGGTGGTCGGAGAGACCAATGCCTGTGATTACTGCGTTGCCGCGCACACCTTGCTCGGTGGCAAGGCCGGCTTGACCCCGAACGAAACGCTCGCGGCCCGCGCCGCCGAATCCGCCGACCCGAAAACGGAGGCGGCCCTGGTATTCGCCCAAAAGATCGTGACCGAACGCGGCCGGGTTAGCGACGAAGACGTGGCGGGGCTCCGGCAGCATGGTTACACCGATGGCAACATTGCTGAAATCGTCGCCAACACGGCGTTGAACATCTTCACCAACTATTTTAATCACGTGGCTGGAACGGTGGTGGATTTCCCGGCCGCACCGAAGTTGGCCGCCTGCGCCTGCGCGCGTTGAAAGTTCTCGCGGGCCGGTTGGTTTCGGGTAATTTGCGGCTGTGACGCAAAGCGAAATCAACTGGCCCGCCGCGTTGCGTGCGACGGACAGCGGTGAACAAGCCGCTGCCGTGCGTGCGCTGCGCGACGTTTTGCACAACGGCTTGCGCAGCGCATTGAACGGTCGCAGCGATGTGAGCGAGGCGCACCTGGAAGATTTTGCGCAGGAAAGCCTGCTGCGCGTGCTGGACCGGCTCGACCAGTTTCAAGGCCGCAGCAAGTTCACGACCTGGGCGCAGGCCATCGCGCTGAACGTGGCGTTCACCGAACTGCGCCGCAAACGCTGGCAGGATGTTTCGCTGGATGCGCTCATGGCAGATGGCGAGAGGATGACCGAACCCGCGATGATCGCGGACGATGTTCTGGGCGCCGATGAGGATCGCAAGCGGCTGGTCGCGACATTGCGCCAGGCAATTGAAAATGATCTGACGCCGAAACAGCGTGCGGCGATTCTCGGCGAACTGCGCGAAATGCCGTTTGACCAGATTGTTGAACTGCTCGGCACGAGCCGTAGTGCAGCTTACAAAATGTTGCACGATGCGCGCCGCGCCTTGAAACAGCGGTTGCACGAAGCCGGCATCACCGGCGCGGATATTCAAAACGCTTTTAATTTATGAAACCGGAAGACCAGCGGCTGACGAGCCAACAGGTTGGCAGCATTGTGAAGATGCTCGGCCTGACGACCGACCGCGAGTTCAACTGCAGCGAATGTTTGCAGCACGTGAGCGAATTCGCCGAGTGCCAGCTGGCAAACAAGCCGGTCGGCGAAGTCATCGCCAGCGTCGAGCAGCACCTCGCACTGTGCCCCGAATGCCGCGAGGAATACGAGGCGCTGATGAAAATTCTTAAGTCCGGGCAATGACCAACGCCGCCTTTGTCGAATTACAGCGAGACATCCACGCCTGCATGCTTTGCGCAGAAAACCTGCCACTCGGGCCGCGACCGGTTTTCCAAATCTCCCGCACGGCACGAATGCTTATCGCCGGGCAAGCACCGGGCAGCAAGGTTCACGCGTCCGGCATTCCCTTCGATGACGCCAGCGGTGACCGCCTGCGCGACTGGCTAGGCCTTGACCGCGAAACTTTTTACGACGCGAACAGCGTGGCGATTTTGCCGATGGGTTTTTGTTATCCCGGCACGGGCAAGTCCGGCGACCGGCCGCCGCGTCCCGAATGTGCCGTTGCCTGGCGCGAGAAAATCCTCCGCGCACTCTCCGCCGTAAAACTCACGCTCGTTATCGGCCAATATGCGATGGCCTGGCATCTTGGCTCGCGAGCGAAGGCCACGCTCACCGAAACCGTCCACGCCTGGCGTGAATTTCAGCCCAAGCTCTGGCCGCTGCCGCATCCCAGCCCGCGCAACAACATCTGGCTGAAAAAGAATCCGTGGTTCGCGCGCGACGTGCTGCCGGCATTGCGCAAGCAGGTCAAATCCGCCCTCGCCTAGTTTGTACGTTCCCCCTAACAAACCCGGCGCCATGGTGAGCGCCGTTTTTTTTGTTTTCGCGAGGTAATATTTCAGTGCTACGCCGCATCCAATCTGCAAGCCGGATTGACGGCCTCAACAACTACAAAAACATTTGCCAATAATAGATGAAAACTGAATCAACCCGTTCGATTGCGGCTAATCCAAAAACCACCCACGACAAAATCAACATTGACGGCCTCGACATTTTTTACCGCGAAGCCGGACCGAAAGACGCCCCGACCATCGTATTGCTGCACGGTTTCCCGTCCTCGTCGCACATGTTCCGCGATCTGATCGCAGAATTGCAAAATGACTTTCACCTGATTGCGCCGGATTATCCCGGCTTCGGCTACAGCGATTCTCCGGACGCGGGCAAGTTTGATTACACGTTCGACAATTTGGCCGACATCGTCGCAAAATTGCTCGCGGCGAAAAGCTGCGATCGTTACTGGCTGTTCTTGCAGGACTACGGCGGGCCGGTTGGATTTCGCCTAGCCGCCGCGCACCCGGAGCGCGTCGCCGGGTTGCTCGTGCAGAACGCCAACGCCTACATGGACGGCGTCAGCGAAATGCTGGCCTCCGCCGCGATGCCCTTCTGGCAAAACCGCAGCGCCGCGACGGAAGCGCCGTTGCGCGGGTTGGTCACGCCCGACGGCGTGAAGATGCAATACCTCACCGGCGTGAAAGACCCTGCGGTGGTCAATCCCGACGCGTGGACGCATGACCTCGTTTCGCTCTCGCGCCCCGGAAACGTCGAGGCGCAGCTCACCTTACTGTTCAATTACCAAAGCAACGTCCCCAAGTTCGCCGAATGGCAGGCTTATTTCCGCGCACACCAGCCGCCGACGCTCATCACCTGGGGCAAGAACGATCCGTTCTTCACCGAAGCCGGCGCGCGGGCGTATCTGAAAGATTTACCCAAGGCCGAACTGCATCTGCTGGACACCGGCCACTTCGCGCTCGAAGATCACTCGGGTGAAATCGCGCAGCACATCCACAATTTCATTCACAAAAACGTGAAGTAAAGCAACAAACCAAAACAAAACTAAAAACCAAATATGAAACTCCAAAATAAAATAGCGGTCATCACCGGCGGAAACAGCGGCATCGGCCTCGCGACAGCGCACGAATTCAAGACGCAGGGCGCGCGGGTCGTCATCATCGGGCGCAAGCCGGACGCGGTCGCGGCGGCCGCCAAGGAAATCGGCGGCGACACGCTTGGCCTCGTGGCCGATGTATCGAAAGTTGCGGAACTCGATGCCGCGTTCCAAATCATCCGTGAAAAGTTCGGGCGCATCGACGTGCTGTTCGCCAACGCGGGCATCGCGAAGTTCGCGCCGCTGGCCGACGTCACCGAGGCGTTTTTCCTCGAACAAGTCGCGATCAACGTGAAGGGCGCTTACTTCACCGCGCAAAAAGCGTTGCCGTTATTAAGCGAAGGCGCGTCGGTGATTTTCACGTCGTCCACCGTCTCGCATTTCGGGATGCCCGGTTCGAGCGTGTATTCCATGACTAAAGCTGCGCTCATCAACCTCGCGAAGTCGCTCGCCATCGAGCTCGCCCCAAAAAAGATCCGCGTGAATGTCGTCAGCCCCGGCCCGATCTCCACGCCGATTTTCGGGAAGATGGGTTTGCCGGAAGCAGCCATGAATGAACTGGGCGGCGCGATTCTGGCGCAAGTGCCGCTCGCGCGTTTCGGCGAGGCATCGGAAATCGCCAAGGCCGTCACGTATCTCGCCTCGTCAGACGCCGCTTACGTCACCGGCACCGAGCTGCTGGTGGATGGCGGCATGGCGCAGGGGTGAAATCAACTCCGGGACGCGGTAAACGCCGCGTCCCGGAGAATTATTTTGCGAGGTAAGAATTTTGGTTCACGCCACATCCAATCATTGATTGGCGCCGGCCAAAACCACCTGCGCCCGGAAAAAATCATGAAAACACTGATACTCAACAACGAAAACTTTGAAGCTACCGTCACCGGCAGCGCGTCGCCGGTGCTCGTGGATTTTTGGGCGGAATGGTGCGGGCCATGCAAAATGATTGCGCCCATGCTGAACGAGCTCGCCGCCGAGCAGGACGGCAAGGCGGTCATCGCCAAACTGAATATTGACGAAGCGCCGGAACTCGCGGCGCGTTTCGGCATCACGGCAATTCCGACGCTGATTGTTTTCAAGCATGGCCAGCCCGTCGCCAACTTGCGGGGCGCGCAGTCGAAGTCCGTGATCCTGAAATTGCTGACGGCAGCGGCCACAAATTAAATTCAGAAGAAAATCAACTGCCTCGTCGTATGGCCGACAAATTTCTGGAACTAATGGTGACGCCATCCGTCGCCCGGGCGCAGGAACATTATTTCGGCGGCGCGATGGATGTGCACGGCGAACTTCCACGCGATGCGCTCACGGAGGACGAAGCGCAATTCATTGCTGTCCGCGATTCGTTCTACATATCCACGGTCGGTGAAAACGGCTGGCCCTACATGCAGCATCGCGGCGGCAAGCCGGGGTTCCTGCATGTCGTGAGTCCGAGCATGCTCGCGTTTGCCGATTACAAAGGCAACCGCCAGCTGCTCTCCGCCGGCAACATCGCCGCGAACGACCGCGTGTGTCTGTTCCTCATGGACTATCCGCAACGCACACGCCTTAAAATTCTCGGCCACGCGCGCATCGAAGACGCACAGCAACATCCCGAACTCGTTGCCCAGTTCGCCCCAGCGGACGTGCAGCGCATCGTCGAGCGAGTATTTCTCATCGACGTTGTTTCCTTCGATTGGAACTGTCCGAAACACATCACGCCACGTTACACTGCCGCCGAAGTTGAAGAAGCCGTTAAGCCGTTGCGCGAGCGCATTGCCGAACTGGAAGCCAAATTGAAAACCAATCATTGATATGAATCCGCGCCCACCCTTGCCACCGTTCACCGAAGAAACCGCGCGCCAAAAGGTCCAAGCTGCCGAAGACGCCTGGAACAGCCGCGACCCTGAGTGCGTGTCGCTCGCTTACACCGAGGACACACATTGGCGTAATCGCACCGAGTTCTTAAACGGCCGCGCGGAGGTCGTGGAATTCCTCCGGCGTAAATGGAGCCGGGAACTGGACTATCGCCTCAAAAAAGAACTGTGGGGTTTCAGGGGCAATCGCATGGCGGTGCGCTTTGAGTATGAATTTCATGACGCCGCCGGCCAATGGTATCGCGCCTATGGCAATGAAAACTGGGAATTCGATGAACTCGGTTACATGAAATTCCGCTTCGCCAGCATCAACGACTTGTCCATACCGGAAGCCGACCGGAAGTTCCGCTGGGAACGGAAAATGTAGAATCAGCCTGCGCCAATCCTTCGCACGCGCAGTTGTGCTTTGGGGTTCGTGGATTTTACTTTGATGGTTTGCTTTTCGGTTTTCCGTGACCATACTTTTTCCATGCCAGCTGACGGTGATTTGAAGCCAAGCCAAGCGCCTCCAGAAGCGCCGGGGAAGCCCGGGCTTTCCGATCCGGAACAATGGGTGGAGCTGCATGGTGATTACCTGTTCAAGTATGCGCTGATGCGGTTACGCGACCCGGCCAAAGCCGAGGATGCAGTGCAGGAAACGTTCCTGGCGGCACTCAAAGGCGGCAAAACTTTTGCGGGTCGGTCGGCGGAAAAAAGCTGGCTGGTTGGCGTTTTGAAAAACAAGATTTACGACCATTACCGCAAGGCCGGCCGCGAGACCTCCTTCACGGACCTGGAGTTTTACCGCGATGAGGAGAGCGATCGCTTCGTCCCGGACGGCCTTCTGAAGGATGGCTGGATTCACGAACTCGGGCCGTCCGAGTGGTCGAGCCCCGGCGCGAGTCTGGACAGCGAAGTTTTTTGGAAAACCTTCCGCGATTGCTCGGATAAGCTGCCCAAAAACGTCGCCGCCGTGTTCAACCTGCGCGAGGTGGACGGCATCGAAAGCAAAGAGGTCTGCGCGCTGCTCCAAATTTCGGAAAGCAACCTTTGGGTGATGCTGCACCGGGCGCGCATGGCCCTGCGCCGCTGTCTGGACAACAATTGGTTTGGAAAGCAGGCCTGAACTCCACGCGAATAAACCTGTAAGGATTCACGGTGCGGAACGACAAACTATTTGAAACAGTGTGCTGACCAGCGACGACCAATGAATTTATTGAACAAAGTCAAAGACGGGATGATCGCCGTACTGGGGATGCTCATGCCTTCCTGCCGCGAGGCGCTCCGGCTCCAGTCGGATGCGCTCGAGCGGCCGCTGCCGCCCGCCCGTCGCCCTGGTCTTTGGCTGCACCTGCTGTTATGCAAATGGTGCCGTAATTACGGTAAGCAGATTCGTTTTCTCCGGCACGCGGCGCACGAACACCCCGATGAATTGACGCAAGCCACTCCGCAAAGACTTTCCCCGGAGGCGCGGGAACGCATCCGGCAAAAAATCCGCGCGAGCCAGGAATGATTTTCATCTAAGGTTTGTCTTCCCGGCGCGACCAATCAGTCAGCCAGAATTAAATCAGCCGACACAATTCTGACGTCTGGATTTGAAAAAATGAACGCCGTGAAAGCAACACTTGATTCATTCCTCCTGCTGGTCAGTTTGGGGTTCTACAAATATGCCGCGCCTAACGGCGCTGGGGATGCTTCGACCATAGCCCAGCCATTCATGGCTTGGTATCGCGTCAAAAAATGAAAAAGTCCCGCGAGGGACGAAAGAAAAAATCTGCCGTCCCTGGCGGGACTTTGGACGATGGCGGGCACGAAGTCCCAGCCATAAATGGCTGGGCTATTTTCGAAGGCAGCAGCTTATGCCGGAAACGGCAACTCGGACGGTTGCGCTCCCCGCTCCCAACCCGTAGGCGACGACGGGAGGCGTCTCAAAAATTCCATCCGGGGGTTTTAGCAATGGGACTGGAGTCGCGGAGCGACGGCAAAGGCCCCGTTCGCTGGACGTTAAACTGAAAAGAAGACTTTTCCGGCAAGTATGCTTTTTACCTATTGACCTATCTGGCTTGATAGGTGTTAAACTTACGATTTAGTGTCACAACCTTTTTTTTCGGACTGAATTGATAACCAATCCAACTATCATGGAAATCAAGCAGGCATATCCCGATCCCAGCACGAAGCCTATAATCCAAAGAGCATCCGGCGGGCTAAAAGCCTCGAACACGATTGTGGTGCCAATTCTTGAAATAACTGAAGCCCACAATAGATGACGGATGAAAGCGGGAGCCACAATGCTGGCGACAACAATCACGGATAGACATAAACTTGGATTTCCCATTTAGTTTGTAACCCACGAACGGCGTGGGTGGTTTTCGTGATTTTCTGCCTGCTCCCGGGATTTGCAAGACATTTTTCCAGTCCGCCCTTGGTTTTTGCCCGGCGTGGGAGGTGTTTTGACGCCATTGTTGGCTCCAAAGCTCATTTTCTTCCGGCGATGAAGACACCGCCTCCGTTGTTGCCGTGGTTTTCATGTGATTCCTTCCACTTTTCCTCATCCGGTTGCTGCTGCTGGTGATCTCAGCCGGCCAATCCGTTCCAAAATCGTCTGGAACAACTCTCGTGGCACCGCCACTTCCGCCATCTGAAAGACGATCTTCCGGGAATGACGCACGACCTTCGCACCAATCTTGATCAGTTTCTCCCGCAACGTCGTCAAGGTCCAGTGACGCACCGCTTGGGGCAGCACTGCCTGCCGCAGGAAGTTGCCCAAATTGTAAGCCAGCACGAATAGTTGCAGCCGCACCTGATTATCCACAAAGTCATGACAGGATAACCTTGTCCATT
>Ga0302274_10000153_pt1 | contig 70875 bp, 49 predicted proteins | sample III_Bog_N2_1_FD_198755 | JGI IMG/M metagenome (GOLD analysis project Ga0302274, IMG submission 198755) | Peat permafrost microbial communities from Stordalen Mire near Abisko, Sweden - III_Bog_N2_1 | ecosystem: Environmental > Terrestrial > Soil > Wetlands > Peat | place: Sweden: Abisko...
GTGGGTGCCGATGAGGATGTCGATCTTGCCGGCAGCTACCTTCTCCAGAATCGCGGTCTTCTCCTTGGCGGTGCGGAATCGCGAGATCATCTCGACGTTGACGGGGAAGTTGGCGAAGCGGCGCTTGAAGCTCTCGAAGTGCTGGAAGCTGAGGACAGTGGTCGGCGTCAGCACGGCGACCTGCTTGCCATCCTGCACGGCCTTGAAGGCGGCGCGCATGGCGACCTCGGTCTTGCCGTAGCCGACGTCGCCGCAGAGCAGGCGATCCATCGGCTGGGTCGATTCCATGTCGTGCTTGATGTCGGCGATGGCGGTGAGCTGATCGTCGGTCTCGTTGAAGTCGAAGGCGTCCTCGAACTCGCGTTGCATGTTGCTATCGGGCGAAAACGCTGTGCCGACAGCGGCTTTGCGCTGCGCGTAGAGCTTAATCAGCTCGGCGGACATGTCGGCCATCGCCTTTTTGACGCGGGCCTTGGTCTTCTGCCAGGACTGCGTACCGAGACGGTTGCGCTCGGGCGCGGGGCCGGTCTCGCTGCTGCGATACTTCTGGATCAGGTCGAGGCGAGTGAGCGGAACGTAGAGCTTGGCCTCGTCGGCGAACTCCAGAATCATCAGCTCTAGCGGCGGCTGATCGTTCTCTTCGATCACGCGCAGACCGCAGTATTGCGCGATGCCATGCTCGACGTGGACGACGTAATCGCCGACGGCCAGATCGCGGAAGTCGGAGACGAAGGCCGAGGTCTTCGACTTGCTGCGCTGCACGGGACGCGCGGTTACGTCGGCGTCATCGACCAGATCGTTGGCTCCGAAGAGGACGAGCTGACGGGCGGCGGCGCGTCCGTCGGCATCGCGCAGGTCGAGGACCTGCACTCCGTTGGCGATGGCCGCGCGCACGATGACCGGCGTGTGCAGGTCTCCGGCCAGATAGCTCGATTCGCTGTAAACCGTCTCGCTGCCCGGGGCCTGCGAGCGCGAGCCGAGACGATACGGGACCTGATACTCCTGCAAGATGCTGGCGAGGCGTTCGACTTCGCCCTGATTTGGCGCGGCGATCAGAACTCGTGCGTTCTGCGCGATGAGCGACTGCAACTCCTCGACCAGCGCGTGGATGTTGCCGTGAAAGCGCGCCGTGGGGCGCGTGCTGAAGTCCACCTCAGAGAGATCGCTGCGGTCGGCGTCGAGAACATCGACCAAGCCAAGCTGGTCGAGTTCGCAGCCGGAGAAGCTGCGCAGGTGGTCGTCCAGATCCCACGGCGAGACGTAGATCTCTTCCGGGCGGATCAGCGAGCCGATGCCGGATCGCTCGTGGCGCTGCTCGACTTTATTCCACCAGCGCTCTCCCTGATTCTTCACCATTGCAGGCTCTTCGACGAAGACGCGCGTCGTGGGGCCGAGTAGATCGAGCAGGGTGAAGTTGGCGTGTGCGGCGGGCCGAGCTACGGGGGCGAAGAACTCCCAGCCGGGAAAGATGGTGGCTTCAGATCCCACCCATCGCGATGAGGCCGCGATGGATGGGGCACCCACTTCATTCGAACCCGATTCCGTGACGTGGGTTAGCAACTCGACGGGCTCTTCGCCGCCCTCGATCTGCGCGGCCTCCAGCGTTCCGCTGCGCGTGAGGCGGGCGTTGATGGCGGCGAGAATCTTCTCGGTGACCGGCGTCTCGGTGAGCGGGAGCAGAAGCGCGTGGTCGAGGTTCGAGGCCGAGCGCTGGGTGTCGGGATCGAAGCGGCGGATCGATTCGATCTCGTCGCCGAAGAACTCTATGCGCACGGGGCCGTCCATCTCTGGCGAGTAGACGTCGATGATGCCGCCGCGCAGAGTGAGCTGGCCGGGCATCTCGACCACGTCGACGCGAGTGTAGCCGACCGAGAGCAGGTGCTCCACCAGCATTTCGGGCAGGTACTCCTCGCCGCAGCGCAGACGCAGGGCCAGCGCGGCGTAGTGTTCGCGGGGGAAGAGGCGCATGCAGGCGGCTTCGATCGGCGCAATGACTAGATGCGCCGTTCCGCTGGCGATCTTCCATAGCGTGGCGGCGCGAGCCTCCTGAATCTCTGCATGGGGCGAGAGGTTCTCAAAGGGAAGAACGTCGTGCGCGGGAAGGCGGAGGACGGAGTCGGCGGCGAGTGCTCCGGTCAGCTCGCAGGTTGCGAGAATCGCTGCATGCAGAGCTTCGGCGGCCTTGTTGTCGGCGACCAGAATCAGGCAGGGAGCCTTCGCGGCGCGGACAAAGAGCGGGAGGTATAGTGCGCGCGCGGTGAAGGTGAGGCCAGAGACACGTCTGCGCCCGCTGCCGACGCTCAGATGGCGGCGGACACGGTCAAAGGGCACAGAGTTCTCTAGATCCGCAAGCAGTTCGCGGACGAATGGCAGAATCATCCTGAAGACAGTCTACAACTCGGCACCCCATCGGCGGAACAAATCCGAATCGGGCTGCGTAGTAGGCTGCATGGGCGTTCTGCGGATGGAAATTGCGGCGCAGGGTATCTGGCCCCGTTCGCGAGGGATCGGTGGGAGCGCTTGTGGAATTGGCGCGCCGGAGAAGGGCGCAGGCGGTAGACTTCTGCTGTTGGGCAAGTTCACGGCGTCGGTCGGCGAAGAGAGATTGCCGAAGCTGAGGCGCGAGGGTGCTTTGATTCGTACGCCGCAAGAGGAGGTCGCGCAGAGGGAGTTGGGCAGGCTGGTGCGGCGCTGTGCGGCGGGCGATGGCGAGGCCTGGCGAGAGCTGGTAGGAGCGCAGCATCGGCGGATCTATGCGATCTGCTATCGGTTTACCGGCTCGGCGGCGGAGGCTGAGGATCTGACGCAGGAGGTCTTCCTGAAGCTGTATCGCAATCTGGCGAGCTTCGACGTGGAGCGGGGGAGCTTTCAGCCGTGGATTACGGCGATGACGCGCAATCTGCTGGTGGATCACTTTCGTCGAACGCGGCTGGAGCGGGCCAGCGACTCGCTGGACGCTGGATTTGCAGGAGATGAAGACGGCGCGACGATAGGGGATCGGCTGGCTGACGTGCGGCCCTCGCAGGAGACGCTGGCGTCGGGCGCGGAGCTTCGCGAGAGGATTCAGCGGGCGTTGACGCATCTGGTGCCGGAGTTGCGCGAGGCCGTGATTCTGCGCGATCTGGAGGATATGGACTACCGGGAGATTGCGCAGGTGTTGCGCATTCCCGAGGGAACGGTGAAGAGTCGCATCAGCCGGGGACGTGGGGAACTGGGACGAATCTTGCGACGTATAGATGGAGAGGGGCAGGTGATCTGAATGGCAGACAAGAGAGAGTGCGAGCGGTGCGAGGCGATGCTGGCTGAGGCGGTCGATGGAACTCTGTCGGTCGCAGAGTTGGCGCGGTTCGAGAGGCATCTGGCGGGGTGCGGGAGTTGCAGCGAGAGGTTGGCCGAGGCTCGGCTGGGGGCTGGCTGGATGAAAGAGCTGCGAATCTCTCCGCCGGAGCCTTCGGATGCGTTGATGGAGCGGATTCTGGCGCAGACTTCGGGGGAGAAGAGGCCGGTTGGCAAGGTTCCTGCGGTGCGCGGAGCTGTTGCGGAGTGGCTTGGCTGGTTGGAGCAGGTGGTGTTGCAGCCGCGGCTGGTGATGACGGCGGCGATGGCCTTCTTCTCGATTGCGCTGACGCTGAATCTGGCCGGAGTTCGGGTGCAGGATCTGCGGCTGAGTTCGCTGCGGGCGGGGAGCTTGCAGCGGGAGTTCTACTCGGCCAACGCGCGCGTGGTGCAGTACTACGAGGGGCTGCGCGTGGTCTATGTGCTGGAGTCGCGGGTGCGCGACTTGGAGGGAGCGATGCAGGACAATGCTCCGGCTGGTTTGCCGACGGGATCCGAAGAGCCGCAGCCAAAGGCGCAGCCGAGATCGCCAGCGCATGAACCGGCTGGACAGCCGGAACAGAGGCCACAGTCGCACGGATCCGGACCAGCGTTTCGCCCAGCGCCGGACTCGGGAATCAGCCGCCGGAGTGAGCCGGAGCTTCTGGTCGCGGGGATGAGTTCGTACAAAGAGAGCGATGGGTCGCGGCGCGAAGAGCAAGAGACCCGAGGCTAAAGCCCATAGAAGTGGTTGGGCTTATTCAGTGGGCTGAAGCCCACTGCTCCCTCCCAAAGGCAAAAACGGGAGTTTTTCGAGGCTAGTAAAGCCGTTGATTTTTGGTTTGAGAGTGGGAATTTGATTGGAAACACCGGAAAGGACTTTGGCATGAACTGCGTCAATCATATGGATCGGGAACGGGTTGCCTTCTGCCAGCACTGCGGCAGGCCGCTGTGCGAGGAGTGCGTACGCAGGGCGGGGAGTGTGGTCTTCTGTGAGGGCTGCTGGACGACTCGCGCGAGTGCGCCGATGCAGCCTGGGCGGTCGGGCTATCCTCCTGCTGGGGGCTACGCTCCGGTTGGCTCGGACGAGCCGAGTCCGGGACTGGCTGCGCTGCTGGGGTTTATTCCCGGCGTCGGGGCGATGTACAACGGCCAGTACTTGAAAGGGATTGCGCACCTGATCGTCTTCGTGATGCTGGTTGCGTTGGCCGACGAGAGCGACTACTGCGGACTCTTCGTCTTTGGCTGGATCTGCTATATGGCCTTCGACGCTTACCATACGGCCTGCGCGCGGCGCGATGGAACGGCTCTGCCCGATCCCTTCGGCTTCAACGACCTCGCAGAGAGGGTGGGATTCGGGCGAGGCTGGTCGGGATCCTCGCAGGCGGGCAGGACAGAAGAGACTGCCGCGAGTGGCCCTGGCGCGGCTTCGAGTGGAGCGGGTTCTACTCCTCCACCTGCTGGCTCGTCGCCTTACACCGGCGCGCCGTCTTCTGGTTACACGCCGCCTTACACTACCGAAACACAGGGGAATCCTATGCCGCCTCGCAATGACGCCTTCGTGCCTTGCTCTCGCCGTTTTCCCACCGGAGCGCTTCTGCTGATTGTGCTGGGCGTGATCTTTCTGGTGGGCAATATGAACCTCTTTCGCTTCTTGCACCACGCCTTCTTCGGACCGGTGGTTCTGATCGCCTTTGGCGTGTGGATCTTCGTCCATAAGATGATTGGCGACGGCATGGAGATCGAGAACGATGGGACGGAGTTCTATCGCTGGCGGCTGGCGCGCGCGGTTCGCAGCTCGTTCTGGGTGATTCTGGTCGGGGTGATCTGGCTGCTGGATGTGCTGCACATCCTGAGCTGGTCGCATAGCTGGCCGCTGTTCTTGATCGGGGCTGGAGTGGCGCAGCTCTTTCGCCACGCGATGCTGGGCGGAGCTGGGAACGATGTGCCTCCGGGCAATACGGGTGTCGCTGGGCAGCCCGACGGCTCGGCGGCGGCGAATCCCGGCTCGGAGCTGGCTCCCCGCGATCCTTCGCGAGCGTCCTTCAGCGGCGATGCACTCAATAACGACACGCGCGGCGATGGCAGTACGCGTGGCGATCAGGAAGGAAGGTAGAGCATGGCTAGCTATCCACCACCACCACCTCCGCCGGGATACGATCCTCGGGATCAGCGGCGGATCTATCGCGATCAGGCTCGGGCGCAGAGAGCGGCCTGGCGCGCGCATATGCAACAGGTGAACTTCCAGATGCGCGGGATGCGGCGAGGCTCGATTCTGGGGCCTCTGCTGCTGATCGTGGCGGGAGTCGTCTTCTTTTTGCTGGAGATTGGACGAATCAACGCGGCTCGCTTCTGGGCGCTGTACGGACGCTGGTGGCCGCTGCTGCTGGTTGTTGCCGGAGTGGTGCTGCTGGCGGAGTGGGCCTTCGATCAATACCAACTGCGCGATCCGCAACGCACGCCCTATCGGCGCCCTATCGGTGGTGGAATCGTTTTGCTACTGCTGATCTTTGGGGCTGTGGGCGTCATCGGGCGTCACCTTGCCGCCGGAGAGCTATGGAACAACGGCGGCTGGCACTTCGATTCGGGGATGGCGGAAGAGTTGCTGGGCGAGAAGCACGAGAGCGATCAGTCGCTTGATCTGGCGCTCGCTCCCGGCGGATCGCTGGCCGTCGTCAGCCCGCACGGTAATGGTAGTGTGACGATCACCGGAACCAGCGACGACGGCCTCGTCCACATTGCGATACACAAGCAGTTCTATGTGCAGTCGGACACTGAGATCGACATCAAGACGCAACTGCTCACTCCGCAGGTCAGCTACAACGGCTCGACGCTGAACCTGAGAATGCGCCCGCGAGACGGCGACATCGCCGACCTGACGATCACCGTTCCGGCGGCGACGGCGACCAGCGTCAACACCAGCCACGGCGACATCCACATCGCGTCGATCAAGGCTCCGGTGTGGGTGACGGCCAACCACGGCGACATTGAACTTTCGGCGATCAGCGGGGCGGCCACAGCGCGCGTCAATAATGATGGCTCGTCGATTACGGCGCACAGTCTGGACGGGGGAATTGCTATTCAGGGGGACGGTCAGGAGCTGACGCTGGCCGACATCGTTGGGCCGGTAACGATCTCGGGCGATTTCTTCGGGGCTACGCACTTGGCGCACATCAACGGGGCGATTCACTTCCACACCAGCCGCGCCGAGTTTCAGGCAGAGCGACTGGACGGCGAGGCGGAGATCGGCCCCAATCCCGACCTGACGGTGGATCAGGCGGTTGGGCCGCTGGTCATGAACACGAAGAACCACAACGTCCGACTGGATCGCATCGCCGGAGATGTCTCGGTCAGCGATCGCAATGGGTCGATCGACCTGACGGCCGCGCCGCCGACGGGAACGATTAATCTGGAGGACAGCAATGGCTCGGTTAGCCTGATTGTTCCCGAACGCGCAGGCTTCTCCGTGCAGGCCAGTACGACCAATGGCCAGATTGAGACGGGCTTTCCGCTCTCGACTCAGGGCGGGGAGAATCACAAGAGCGTCAATGGTGTGGTGGGATCGGGCGGACCGCTGGTTCGCATCACCACCTCCAACGGGGACATCTTGCTTCGCAAGGGAGCGGTTCAGCCGCTGTCAACGACTCCTGCGGCGACGCCGATCCTGACTCTGGCTCCGGTTCGGCCTGACCACGCGCGGCGCATCGTCAAGGGAAAGGATGAAGGGAGATAGGACGTGGGGTGCCTGCCTCTTGCCTGAAGCTGAAGGAGCGGATGGGGAAGGTTGATTGCGGCTGCGCTGGTTGTGTTTTCGCGCTTAAATCGTCGGTGTGAAAAAATAGAAGTATCCAGTGTGGTTCCTTTGCGGAGATGTGGGTTTCAACCCATGGCTGCGAATGCAAGAATTGAGCGTGTTTATAGCTGTTTTCGGCAGGACGCAGCCGTTTACAGCAAATGACAAAGCCATTTTCCGCAAGACGCCGCATTGGTACGCTGAAACTACGAGGGAGCAGCAGGCATGTCCGACAACGCAGAGGATCTCCGCATTCGCTATCAGGACGACGCACCGCACGGCGCGCGCATCAAGGTGATTGGCGTGGGGGGAGGCGGCAATAACGCCGTCAACCGCATGATTGCGGCAGGGGTCGAGGGTGTCGAGTTTATCAGCGCCAACACGGATGTGCAGGCGCTGCAACTGTCGAATGCTGCGATCAAGCTACAGCTTGGGGTGAAGTTGACTAGCGGGCTGGGCGCGGGAGCCAATCCCGACATTGGACGGCGCGCCGCGCTGGAAGATTCCGACAAGATCATTGAGGCGCTGGAGGGCGCGGACATGGTTTTCGTCACCGCCGGATTGGGCGGAGGAACAGGAACGGGAGCGGCTCCGGTGATTGCCAGCCTGGCTAGCGAGATGGGTGCGTTGACCGTCGCCGTGGTTACGCGTCCGTTTGCCTTCGAGGGTAAGCGACGTATGATGCAGGCCGAGCGAGGGATGCAGGAGCTGCTGGACTCGGTCGACACGCTGATTGTGATTCCCAACGAGAAGCTGCTGGCGGTGGCCAAGGACGCAGGATTCTTCGAGAGTTTTCGCATTGCCGACGACGTTCTGCGCCAAGGTGTGCAGGGAATCTCCGACATTATTACCATCCCCGGAGTCATCAACCGCGACTTTGCCGACGTGAAGACCACGATGGCTGGAATGGGCTATGCGGTGATGGGAACGGCGACGGGCACGGGAGAGAATCGCGCGATGGATGCGGCGATGGCGGCGATGGCATCGCCCCTGCTGGAGGCCGGAGCGATCGATGGCGCGCGAGGAATTCTGATCAACATTACCGGGTCGAGCAGCCTGCGGTTGTGCGAGGTCAATGAGGCCTCGACGATCATTCAGAACTCGGCACACGAGGACTGCAACATCATCTTTGGCGCGGTGCAGGACGAGCGCATGGGCGACGAGGTTAAGATTACCGTCATCGCTACAGGATTCCGTCAGGAGATGCCGGACCGTCGCGCGCGGATGCTGGCCGAATCGACCCTGCTCTCCTGCGACGACGAGGTGCCGATCCGCGGGCGAGGCTATGCGTCGCACCGGGACGAGGCGGCTCCGCGATTCGCTAGCGAGGTGCGCGAGGATCAGCAGAGACGCGCGGTTGAGACGCATCCGACCACAGAAGCTGGAACAGGATTTATTGCGGAGGCGGTCTCCAGTGCGCCGGTCTCGGTGACACCGTTTGAGCCTGAAGCGGGTGCGTCTGACTTCATGGGGAGCGCAGTCTCGGTGCAGGCTGCCGACGCGAACGCGATGGGATGGAGCTACGAGGCCGATGACGACGTGGCTCCCGAGGTGGAGGCAGAGTCGCAGGGCGAGATCGAGGTGAGCCGTTACGTCGCCGATGAGATTGCCGAGGAAGAGCTTCCGCGCGACGAGGAAGCAGAGTCGCAGTTCGCGCCTACCCGCCAGTCGACCGAGCGGTCGCGTGGGCCGGAGCTGATTCCGGTTCCCGCGTCGGTCTTCGACGACGAGTTCTTCCGCAGCTCGAACCGCTCGGAACCGGTGGAGGAGCCAAGGGCCGAGGTGCGTGAGCCGGAGATGCGCGGGGTTCGCTACAGCAACGTCCAGCCCAGCGTTGAAGCTCAGCCAGCTACGCCGCACGACGCAGAACCCGTGCATGCGGCTCGTCTCTTTGCCGGAGCGAACGCCTCTCCAGTGCAGCCGGTGGAGAACGATGAACTCGACATTCCTGCATTCCTGCGCCGCAACCATTGAAGTCAGGCGTCAACTTATTACGGCAATATGTTTCGGAAAAAGGCTCGGCCCTATGGGGGCATAATCACATCTCAGTAGCGAGACGTAGGGTATTTGTCCCCTGCGGTAAGATGGTTTGCTTGTGTCGGTAACTATCTGTGCTATAAAGGGTTGCCATGACAATTAAACGACCTATTCTCTCGACTGCTTTACTGGGCCTCTGTATGTTCTGCATGGGCGCGCTATTTTCAATACCCGCATCTGCGCAACTGTGGGACATGCTGACCAAGCCGCAGGTCACGGTGAGTCTCACGCATCCTCCGCGTCTTGGGCTGAACATCAAGAAGGTTGCCTTCGGGCCAGCCAATGGAATGTGCTCGGATGAGATTCTTGATCGGCTCTCCGACGCTCTGATCTCGAACGGTGTAGAGGTTGTGGATCGTCCGCATCTACGGTCGATTCTTGGTGCGCGACACATGAGCCTGGACGGTTATGTGGATCATCAGGGCGCGCTACAAATGGGCAAGCTGCTGGGATCGACGGCGTTGATCTTCGTCAATATATCCAATTGCGACACCGAGCGGCGACGCAATTTCACCGACTCCAGAGGTGTGCACACCAATAACGCAATCGTCGATATGCACATTCGCGGAACGCTACAGACGATTGATCTAGCGACGGGGCGGATCTTCTCCGCAGCTCCGATCGTTCAGGACGCCGAGCTGATCAACAGCTCGGATAAGGGACTTCCCGAGTTTCCGCCGGAGCAGGCAGTACGCGATAGAGCTATTGGGGCAGCGGCCTACGACGCATCGACGATGTTTGTGCAGTGGACCGAGCAGAAGAAGCTCTACTTCTTCAACGACAAGGAATGTAACATGAACGTGGCCTACGCGTTGCTCCGGGCCAACGACTTCAATGGAACGGTTCGCCAGTCCGAAGACAACATCACCGCCTGTAAGACGTGGCCCAAGCTAAAGAACGACAGTCTGGCCCACGCGTACTATAACGCTGGACTGGCCTATCTGTTGATCAACGACAATCAGCGCGCAATGGCGTACCTGACCCAGTCGGCACAGATGAAAGGCGGCGACATCGTGACCCAGACGATTGCGGAAGCCACCAAGTCTGCCGAGTTGGATGCAGAGATGCGTCGCGTCGCCGACAGGACGGATCGGTTCGAGCAGGATCAGGCGAACGCACAAGCTCAGGCGCAGGCGAACGCGCAGGTTCAAGCCAACGCTCAGGCCACAGCGCAGGCTCAGGCGGCAGCAAGCCAGGACAACGTTGCTCCCGGTTCGCCGGAGGATCGGCTGGCGAGGCTCACCACGCTCTACAGAAAGGGCCTGATTACCAAGCAGGACTACGACACCAAGAAGGCTGCAATACTGAAGGAGATGTAAGCGGAGTCGAACATTGCGTTGCAGAAATAATACGGGGAGAGATGGCGCGCGCTGGATTGTGCTGTCTCTCCCCTTCCTTTTGGCACGGACGTTTTCCGGCGCGTTCGCGTTACCCTTCTCCATGCCGAAGTTTGCAGCCTTCCTGATAACGAACGGCGTGTTGGCAGTTGGTGCTGCGGATTTTGCAACGAATCCGGTAAACTGAAGAGAGCAGCGGCGCGGCTGGACTTTGCTGGAGCATTTTCACTATTGCTATAGAGCAGCTTTGTTTGTCATTCCTTCGCTTCGCTACGGAATGACAAACAAACAGTGCTACGGAATGGCAAATAGATTGGGCTGTAGCAATTCCTAAATGGTCTAGTTTGGGCATTCGGGCGTGATGGGGTGGGACTGGGCCTTGACGTTTGGCGCATTCTTGAGTCAAAGACAGTGGGCGGAGATGGCTCATAAGTAAAGATAAAGAGCTGATCCCTTTGGCTGAAGAGATGCATCAAAGTCGAGTACGGATCGACGCAGGTGGTGCATTCATTGGTCGGATCGGCCCCTCGGAGATGGAGCAAATGACACACCTTTTTCACTGGAACGCTCGCATCTCGATAGTTTTTGTACTGCTCGCAGTCCTGAGCGTCTCTCTGGATTGCTCGGCGATTCCCTATGCCAGACGAGCGCACGCCAGTGCCGCAACTGCGTCGAGACCGACGGGGGGAAGATTTGTTGCGCATAAGGGCCGAACTGCCAGCGCGGGAAGATCCTCGATCGCTGGCGCGCGGGGACGTAGATCGACCGTACATGGCAGGACATCTCGCACAGGCCGTCGTGGTCTCGCTGTAAGTCTGTGGACGGGGCGTCACGAGACAGGCGAACGCTTCTACGCCAACTCCTTCAACGACAATCAGACGCTGGGCGATGCGACCGCCGGAGAAGATCCGATCGTGCGCGCTGCGGCCATTCAGGCGTTGGGCAATATGAACGGAACGGCGCTGGTCATCGACCCATCGAGCGGACGCATTCTCGCCATGGTCAACCAGAAGCTGGCGTTGTCGAGCGGCGCCGAACCCTGCTCGACGATCAAGCTGTCGGTCGCGCTGGCCGCGCTCGACGAAGGGCTGATCAAGCGCGACACGATGGTCAACGTGGGAGGACACACCAAGACCAACCTGACTCAGGCGCTGGCTCACTCTATCAATCCCTACTTTGAGACGCTGGGCCGCATGATGGGCTTCGAGCGTGTGAAGTACTACGCCAACCAGTTTGGCCTGGGCGAACTGGCCGGATACAATATCCCCGGAGAACAGCTTGGCGTTTATCCCGACACGGAGATTTCCGCAAGGCTGGGAGGAGTGGGGCGGATGTGCTCGTTCGGCGAGGGCATCTCGATGACTCCGCTACAGTTGGGGGCGCTGGTCTCGGCCATCGCAAACGACGGTACGCTCTACTATTTGCAGCATCCGCAGACGCCCGATGAGATTGCCAACTTCGAGCCGAGGGTCAAGCGCATTCTGGACATCGCGCCGCTGATCCCGGAGATGCACGACGGCTTGGAGGGAGCGGTCGAATATGGAACCGCCCGTTCACTGCGCAGCAGCTTCCACGAGTTCCCCGTGCTGGGCAAGACCGGAACCTGTTCCAACGACGGAACCCGCTTCGGCTGGTTTGCCTCCTACGCCGACACTCCGACCGGGCGCATCGTTACGGTGATCTTCCTCGAAGGCGGACGACCGACCTTCGGGCCCAAGGCCGCCGAACTGACTGGCCAGTTCTACCGTGCGCTGTGGGATCATAACTACTTCGCCCCAAAGACTCCGCAACTCGCCTCGTCGTATAGCGCCGACACGCGGCCGTAGAGGAACGCGGAAGGCGATAAAGACTTAACCCGGATGACGCGGATACATGCACGGATAAACGCGGATCAGGAAAAAGATGAATTCTTTACAGGCCGAGGGCGAGTTGGCCGAGCAGGACTGCGTTCAGGGCGATGATGACGGCGACGGCGGCCCATCCGGCGATCTTCATGCGGAGCGCGCTGGAGAAGCTGCGCATCACGTCGAAGCGATTGGTGAGTAGAAGCAGTGGAATCAGAGCGAAGGGCAGCGCGAAGCTGAGGACAACCTGCGACAGAACCAGAATGCGCAGCGGGTCGAGGCCTGTCGCGATGATGGCGATGGCCGGAATCACGGTGATGGCGCGGCGCAGGAAGATGGGGAACTTGATGTCGAGGAAGCCCTCGATGATGACCTGCCCCGCCATGACGCCGACGGTCGAAGACGAGAGTCCAGAGCAGAGCAGAGCGACGGCGAATACGGTGGCGGCAAGGCGTCCGAAGAGCGGGCCGAGGGTCAGGTAGGCCTGCTCGATGGTGGGCTGCAGGTTGCTGGAGTGGACGAAGGCGACCGCCGCCATCAGGATCATGGCGGAGTTGATGAGCCATGCGCCGTTCATCGCGACGAAGACGTCGATCATCTCGTAGCGCAGGAAGCGGCTAAGGATGGCAAGGCGCGGAATCTGGGTCGAACGATGGTGCGCTTCGAGGTCTTGTATGGTCTCGGTGACCGGTATGTCGGAGCCGGTCAGTTCCTTCAGCCGCGGTTGCACCAGCGCGGAGTGAAGGTAGATGACGTGCGGCATGACGGTTGCTCCCAGCATGGCGACCGCAGCGTAGAGGCTGTCGTGGAAGTTCTGCGAGCTGGAGTGGTCGAGCGTAGGCATCAGGGTGTAGATCGTGGCGAGCTTCCAGTCTGGGTGGACGAGGAAGATCTCGAAGGCGTAGGAGACGCCGATGATGGCGACGAAGGCCATGATGCCGCGTTCCAGCCAGCGGAAGCCGGCGAGATCAAGCGCGAGGATAAGAAAGACGAGGACGGTGGAGACCAGCGCCGCGGCCAGCATCGCCTCCTTCGGCGAGAAGCCGTGGGCGTAGAGCAGAGGGCCGAAGAGAAGGTCGAGGCCGATGGCTGCGCCGAGGAATTCAGCCAGATCGGTGGCGACGGCGGCGATCTCGGCGGCGATCCAGAGCAGGATTGTGGCAGGGCGAGAGAAGTGTTTGCGGCAGTTCTGCGGCAGGGTGAGGCCGGTGACGATGCCCAGCTTGGCGGCAAGGTACTGAATCAACATCGCCATCAGGTTCGACCAGAGCAGCACCCAGAGCAGGCGATAGCCAAACTGCGTTCCGCCCAGAATGTTGGTGGCGAAGTTGCCCGGATCGATATAGGCGACCGAGGCGACGAAGGCTGGGCCGAAGTATCCCCACATCTCGCGGCGACTAAGAGTTGAAAAGAAACCTCTTTTGGGCGCGCTGGGGGGCTGGAGCGGAGTTGTGCCGACTGCGTTCGCCGCCGTCTCCGTGGAGGCGGTGGGTTCGGTTCGCGATGAACGAGGATCGGGCATTGCGCTCCAAAGTCGGATTCAGGCTGATGTTGCGTTCTTGCGGATGCGCTCGGCGGAGAGACTGCCGAACAATTCAGAGCTGCGGGGGAGACTTCTAATTTAGCCTCGCCTAAGAATTAGGTATACCTAAATTCGGGAAATAGGTCAAACTGGAAGAGAGGCTGGAGAGGTAAGTATGACGGCGGGTCAACGGGCGAAGAACAACACGGAGTCGGTGGATAATTACCTGAAGGCTATCCTGTATCTCAGCGGAGTTGCGGAGTGTCGGGTGACGATCAAGGCGCTGTCTGAGCGGCTTTCGGTCGCTCCGGCCTCGGTGACGAACATGTTGCAGAAGCTGGCCGCAGCATCCACTTCTCTGGTGAAGTACGAGCGGCATCGCGGGGTGCAACTGTCGGCCTCGGGCAAGCGGCGCGCGCTGGAGGTGGTGCGCCATCATCGGCTGATCGAGACGTTTCTGTACGAGGTGCTGGACTACCCGATCGACGAGGTTCACGAGGAGGCGGAGCGGCTGGAACACTTCATCTCGGAGCGGTTCGAGGAGCGGATCGCGGCCAAACTGGGAGACCCCAGAGTCGATCCCCACGGCCACCTGATCCCGACCATGGAAGGCAAGATGCCGGAGAGACTGCCGCGCGATCTGATACTGCTCTCCGACGTGGAGGAGGCGGGAACGTATCTGATCGACAGCTTCTCGGATCGCAGCGTCAAGACGTTGCGCCTGATCGAGGTCTGCGGCATTGCTCCGGAGGTTCGTCTGCGAGTCAAGAAGTGCGCGCCAAAGGGCTACGAGGTCAGCGTTGGCCGATCGACAAAGACCTTCGATCTCTCCCGCGAGGTGGCGAGAGACCTACGCCTTGTGCGCCTGCCAAAGTAGAGAAAATGCTTAACGCGGATGACGCGGATAGAAGCCCGGATCAACACGGATAAGGCAAGGACGAATCCATTGAATCAGCTCTGGCGACGCTGCTCGGCGGCGGGCAGGGCGAGAATCCTGCGCGTCTTGGGCGGCATCTTGGCCAGAGTGATCTCGTAGGCGGCGCGCATCTCGCTGTGCCACTCGGCGTCGGAGAAGACGTCCCAACGCTCGGCGGCGACCCAGTGGATGCGCGCCATGTAGGGCGCAGGATGCAGCCCCTCGCGCTCCAGCAGTTCACTGTAGCGCACGGGCCCGGCGGAGTAGCTTATCAACAGCTGTAACTTCTCCGTGGCAGGCCGCAGACTGGACTGACGCCCGGATCTCCGCGTCGATTCCAATTCCGATTCCGATTCCATAGATACGCGTGTTGGCCGCGCCGCCGCCGCCGCGTGCCACTGGCTGGATGGATTGGGCTCGTCCAGATCAATCAGCGCGAACATCTTGCCGCCAATCGCCTTATCCCCGACCCAGAAGACGAGGGTCTCCCCCCACTGCATCGTCTCCTCGACGTGCGGCAGCCCCAGCAAATACCCGCGCATCCGTTCCATATCCATGGGTAAAAGGTACAGGCTATGTGTGGTGTAGAACAAGTAACCAATTGTCCTACTTGTCAGGCTTTGCTGCTGCGGCGATATCCTCGATCAAATAATCCATCACAGTGTCAGGTGGCGCTGGCATAGCAATAATGTTGTCATCCTTGGTACTCTTCACGACTGCATGTGGCGCAAAGTTTAAATCAGCGAGATCTTTCCATGCAACAGCGTTAGCTGGTAACTTCTTTTGCTCGTCCAAGAGCGCATCCAGAAGCATCTTAATGGTCGACATACTAGACTTGTCATTCTTAATAACTTCCAGTGTGTGATATGGTTTCTCGCCACTTTGCTCCTCGCCGAAGTAAGCTACCTCAAAAGTTGTCACGGAAGCCACCAACCGAATACGACCTGCGGCTATTCCCTCGGAACAGGCCTCGCGAATATTCGTATTCAATGTCCATGCTGCATTAGTTCGTTCCCCATTTTTCGTCGTAACTTTTGGAACGTCTGCATCGTGTAAAACAGCAAATCTCGTCGAGAATTTCTCGAGAATCTTGACCAGAAGGATGATCGTGGCTTTTCCTCGAGCTTTTACTATGTGCACATCACGGTATTCTTCAGGGTACATAGCAGATAAATATTTGAAGGCGCTGTATTCTGTGTCGCCTTCAACTATCACTGTACGTCCGCCAAAAAAGAATTCTGCAACATATGGGTCATATACGTTCAACATCTTCACCAGCCTTGACTGATCTTGTGAAAGTTTTAGATCCTTTGGGCGATAGATGGTTGTCCCTTGCACTACCCCAGTTGTGCTTCGTTCAACCCTCACAATCGTTGTATTGTCACGACCAAGATCAACAAATATCGGGCAGTGAGTAGTTACCATTACCTGCCATCTTCCTGATTTAGGCAAGTCATACAGTGTCTTGCATGCATCGCGAATCGCGCTTGGGTGAAGACAAATCTCAGGTTCGTCCAGTAGGAGAACATGTGGCTTGGAAGATGACGATACCTTTCCTTTTTTTGTTTTAGAGGTATCAAGTTTTTTTTCGGCGATGAGACGAAGAATACTCCACAAAAGTGTGCGTCTTGCGCCACTCCCTTGAAGTTCTAATGGACTTTGAAAGTCTCCAATTGGACCCATTTTAAGGCGGGCTTCTTTTTTCAGAACTGATGCCAAAAAAGATGTGTTAGTTTCTTCTGGACTATTTTCAAATTTAACCTGGTAATTTGGAAAAACTTGACTAACCATTTTACTAAGTTCGGATTCTACATCTTTAATTTCATCGTCCGCTGCTGTGGTTAATGTCTTCCGAACTTCTCCAATTTGTTTCAAGATAATTTCTTGATATCCTTTAATCTTCGCTCCCGTCTCATCTTCGGCAGGTGATAACAAACGACCGATGACATAGTCCTGAAGAATAGAAAGGATTGCGTCTGTTTGTTTATCTGGATGGCTGAACGCATCAACTTTATGAACTTCTGGCCGCTTGGCCTGAGCAATATTTGCTGGCCCCCATGGGAACTTGTCTGACCAATCATTAATGGAAAAATCGTACCCTACGCGCTTCGGCCTTTCGGCAATGCCATTCCATATCCATCTCTCTCTTACAAGATATTCTTCAATATCTTCTTGTTTCTGGCAGAACTTTTCGTCAGGAAGTTTAGAGAAAGCGATTGTTTCGAGTATTACCTCTGGTAAATGATTCGGGTCAACCGTCTCATTGGGGAAATCCTGCTTAGAAAGTTCGGAATCTTTCGACTGCTCACCAAGCATTACGAGTTCGTAAGCCCGAAGTATCGAGCTTTTACCTGCATTATTGGGGCCTACTAACACAACGATATCGTCAAGTAAGATAGATACACCAGAGGAACCTATCGCCCGAAAGTTCTTAACCGACAGACTATGCAACCTTGGTCGCGCTACTTTTTCATCAACAGTTTCGTCGCATTTAGCTTCCGTCGCTTTCGGGATGTGTGTTGTTGCTTTCTTCGCCGTCATATTGCTCCTTACATGAGTGCAACTTTACCACGCTTTATCTCGCATGTTGTTACATTATTTGGGCTTATTGGCCGTTGACGAGTTCTGTCAGCTAGGTTCGTGCTTATATCATCGCGCGCTTGTCTCCACGAACGCCTCTCTTGATCTTTATACTTGAAGGATATGGCTACGTTTGCGGCAGTTGAAGAGCAGTTGGATCTGATTACAAAGGGGGCGGCGGAGATTATTCCGCTCGACGCGCTACGCGAGCGCATTGCACAGTCGCGGGCAAAGGGCGTGCCCATGCGCATCAAGGCCGGATTCGATCCGACCGCGCCAGACCTGCACTTGGGGCACACCGTGCTGATCCGCAAGCTGCGGCATTTTCAGCAGCTTGGGCACACGGTCATCTTTTTGATCGGCGATTCGACGGCGCTGATCGGCGACCCGACCGGGCGCAACGTCACGCGCAAGCCGCTCTCGCAGGAGGAGATCGACCGCAACGCCGAGACGTACAAGGAGCAGGTCTTCAAGATTCTGGATCCGGAAAAGACCGAGGTCCGCTACAACTCCGAATGGCTGAACAAGCTGGGCTTCGAGGAGATGATTCGCCTGGCGGCGAAGTTCACCGTCTCGCAGATGCTGGAGCGCGAGGACTTCCACAAGCGGTTCACCGCCGAGCAGCCAATCTCGGTCCACGAGCTGCTGTACCCGATGGCGCAGGGCTACGATTCTGTTGCTTTGCGCGCGGATGTAGAGCTGGGCGGGACCGATCAGAAGTTCAACCTGATGCGCGGGCGCGACCTACAACGCGACGCTGGGCAGCCGCCGCAGATCGTGCTGATGACGCCGATCCTCGAAGGGTTGGATGGGGTGCAGAAGATGTCCAAGTCGCTGGGCAACGCCATTGGCATTCACGAGGCGCCGAGCGAGATGTACGGCAAGGTGATGTCCATCTCCGACGAACTGATGTGGAAGTATTGGACGCTGCTGACCGACCTGCGCGCCAGCGAGATCGCCGCGATGCAGGAAGAGGTCGCAGCGGGCAAGCTGCATCCGATGCAGGCGAAGAAGAATCTGGCGTGGGGAATCGTGCGCGACTTCCACTCGGCGACGGATGCGGATTCGGCAGCGGAGAATTGGGCCAAACAGTTTCAGCAGCGGGCGGTGGCAGACGACGCTCCGGTGGTAGAGATCTCGCTGGTGACCGAGGGGCTGGTCGTTGAGGACGCGACGGTTCGTATGCCAAAGCTGTTGCAGCTTGCTGGTCTGGCGAGTTCGGGCGGCGAGGCAACGCGCAAGCTGGCCGAGAACGCCGTCAGCGTGGAGGGCGAAAAGTTCAGCGAGAAGCTGTTGCGCGGCGTGAAGATAGGCGACTCGATTGCACTGCGGTTGGGCAAGAAGAGCGTACGCGTGATTTGGGTTTCGTAAAGCGGATTCCTTCGCTTCGCTGCGGAATGACAAACAAAGAATCATGCAACGATAGCAACATCGAGTGATTGCGGCATTCAACATTATTTGCCAAGGATTTGCGTCTAAGGAGAACGATGAGGACGAGGTCAAATCTCTGGGTGGGCGTGCTGGTTGGGTTGCTCTGCGCTTCGGCGCGGGGGCAGACGCTGGATGCGAAGGCGATTGTGCAGCAGGCGGTGGCGACTGAACTGGCGGCCAATCATGACGACCAGTCGCACTGGCGCTATCGGAAGAGCGAGGCGGACGGCAGTTCGTACATCGTCGTCGAGACGGAGAATGGAGCGATTACGCGCCATGTTAGCGAGAGTGGCCAGCCCGCTTCGGATGCAACTCTGGCGGCGGACAATGCGCGCATTCAGAAGTTCATCCACGATCCGGGGATGCAGCAAAAGCAGCGAGCAAATGGAGCGCACGACGACAAGAGCGCGACCGAGTTGATGAATCTTATGACTCAGGCATTCTTCTGGACGGTCGTGAGCGAAACGCCGGAGACGACGACGCTCGCCTTCCAGCCCGATCCCAGCTTTCACCCGCCGAATATGGAGGCGCGTGTGATGGGAGCGATGAGCGGAACGCTGGTCGTCGACCGGGCGCAGCATCGCATCTGCACGATGAAGGGGACGCTGGAGCACGATGTGACAATCGGCTTCGGATTTCTGGCGCGCATCAAGCAGGGCAGCGTCTTCGATGTGGAGCGCAGGCAGGTGGCTCCGGGCTATTGGCAGATCACCGAGACGCACGTCCACATCCGCGGCCATGCGCTCTTCTTCAAGACCATTGGGCAGCAGGAGGACGAGGGGAAGACCGACTTCACGCTGGTTCCTGCGGGGACTTCGCTGGAGCAGGCCGTGGAGTTGCTGAACGACGCTGCGAAATAGCGGGTCGCAGTCTGCGAACGTATCCTGTAAGCTCATTCAATGCAAGTTCATGCGCGAATCCGGCGGTTCTTTACAGTCGTCCTCGGCGCACTGATGATGCTGTGGCCGGCACTCTGCAATGGCTACCCGCTGCTGTACCCGGATTCGATGACCTATCTGAACGATGGGCGTCCGCTGGCGAAGATTCTCTTTCTGCATGCTCCGCGAGGCTTCACCGGAATGCGCTCGGAGTTCTACTCGCTGGGAATATTTTTCTTTCACTGGAACTTCAGCGCGTGGCCGATCATCGCGATGCAGGCGCTTGTGACCTCGTACATCATCTGGCTGGTGGTGCGGTCGCTTGCTGCGCGGCTTGTTGAGCTACAGTTTCTCTCTCTGGTCGCGGTGGTCAGCCTGACGACCAGTCTCGGTTGGTACGTCTCTTTCGTCATGCCGGACATCCTCGGCGCGGTGCTGTATCTGGCGATCTATCTGCTCGTCTTTGCGCGGGAGACGCTTTCTACGCGGGAGATCGGTGCGGTTGCGGCGATCTCCTGCTGGGCGATGGCCTCGCACACGACGCACTGGATGCTTGCGGTCATCCTGTGCGCTCTGCTTGGACTGCTTCTTCTGCTGCGCTGGACTCCGATGCGGGAGTGCAAGCGGGGCTTGGCTTGGCTTGCGGCGCTGATCCTGCTGGTGGCGGGATCGCAGATGGCGCTGCACAAATATCTCTACGGCGCGGCAACGCTGAATGGCAATCGCATGCCATACCTGACGGCGCGCATCATTGCAGACGGGCCTGGGAGCTGGTATCTGCAACAACACTGCGGCGAGCTACAGTGGGCCATCTGCGCACGCGTCGACACGCTGCCCGATACCGACGACTCGTTTCTGTGGGACGACGACGGCATCTGGCAGACCTCCTCGGGCGATGAGCAAGAGAGGATGCTGCGCGAGGAGATGCCGCTGGTTGTGGCTACGTTGCGCGCCTATCCAAGAGAGCAGAGCGAGCGTTCGCTGGCCAACTTCCGCGAGGAGATCGACAACTTCGCCCTGCGCGACTTCTGCCCCAACACTTGGATGGAGGGCGAGATCGACCGCTTGCTGCCGGGCGTACACGCCAAGTACCTGCGCACACGACAGGCGCATCTCACCCTGCCCAACGACTTCTTCACCCGAGTACAGCTCTGGGTGGTAAGCGCGTCGGCGCTGGGGATTCTCTGCACCGTGCCGTTTCTGTTGTGGCTTCGTCGCGGGAGGATTCTGGGGCTGGCTGCGATTATCGTGCCGGTGGTACTGGCGAATGCGTTTATTACGGCTGTGCTCTCGGAGGTCGATTCGCGCTACCAGAGCCGCGTCATCTGGCTCATCCCGCTGCTGGCCGGGCTGATTGCACTGGACCTGTTCAATCGCCCGAACCTTTCGGGAGCAAGGGGCTTTCTATCCCGATCTCGGGGGAGGTAGTTCTGCTTTACAGGCGGCGGAAAAATTTGATTTTGGCGAGGCGAGATGAAGGCCCCGGGCTAAAGCCCGTTGAGGCGATTAGGCTTATTCAGGGGGCTAAAGCCCCCTGCTCCCTCCGAAAGGCAAAAGCATGAGTTTTCCTGGCGAATCGAGGCTTATCGGTCCAGCCGAAACACCCCCTGCTCCCTCCGAAAGGCAAAAGCATGAGTTTTCCCGCAGCCTGTTCAGCCCTACCTGAATTCCCGGAAATATTTGAGCAGATTCTGGCTACTGGGTTGGAGCCGTCTCCACGGCCTCGTTGCTCCACGCCGACTCATCTCCTGAGGCATTGATCGCCGTCACGCGATAGACGTATCTCTGCCCCAACACTACGCTCTGGTCGCGATAGGCGGGCGTCATCAGATCCGGACTGATCCGCTGCCACGTCGCCTCGCCCGCCAGCCCACGCCGATAAACGCGGTAACCGGCGATTCCCGCCTCCATGTCCGGCTCCCACGAGAGGTCGATGGTCGGCCTTTGCGCGGTCGGCGCTTCGCCTTCAATCGCCGCGCCCTCGCCGCTCGGCACTGCCAAGTCCACAAATCCCGGAATGGCAATCAGCCCCTTCGGCGCGTTGGGAGGAAACTCCTTCGGCATGGCGACCGTGATTTCCGCAGAGGGAAGACTGCGCAACTCCAGCTTCTCCTGACCCGAAGCCACTTGCCCCAAAGCCACGCTGCGCACGCGCTCGGCCGCGTAGCGATACGTCGTCCCAACCTGCGCTGTGCGATCGATCGTTCCGCCAGTGCTGTTAGCCGTTCCGCTGGCCTCGCCTTGCTCTGCAACTCGCAGGCGCACCAGCGTTGGCTGCTTGGTCGTACCGGGATGTTCGCTCTTGTGTTCCGCGCTCACTCGCGCTCCCGCTGCATCGTTCGTGATTGAAACCTTCGCAGAGTCGGGCGCAGAGTTCGTCGTCGCCGCAGGCTGTAGAGCCGTGCGATCCAGTTCGACCGAGGTCGCGTCAGCCGTCGGCTCGCCACTGGTCTTCGGAGCAGAGGGCGGAGCCATTGGTGCAGAACGGAGACCTGCACTCTGAGCCTTCCACTCCAGCACAACTCCCGCCTTGGTCGCTCTGCCGCGCATCTCTTCGACCGGCTGCGGCGCGGCTCCGGCTGCGGCGAAGACCGGCTGCGAAGCTCCCGCCGTGCGCCCAGCCGCATTCAACAACTGCACCCGATAGGCGAGCCGCCGCGCAGGCTCTGCGGTCAACTCTGCGGGAAGCTTGTCCACCGCTTGCGATTCTCCGGGCTTCACCGGAAGCCGTAGCAAGACGGGAGCGCAGGGAACTGAAGTCGTTCCTGCTTTGGACGCAGCGCTCGCCTTAGCCTTAGCCGTTGCGCTCAGCGTCTCGCGGCAGATCTCCGCCACAATCGGCCCGGAGATCAGCATCTTGTCGGTGGTTCGCGTCGGAGTCGTCCAGTGCAGCCTCACCTCGTCTCCCACGCGGCTCGCCGTCACTTCGCTGGGAATCAGAGGCAGTTTCAGCGATGGAGCCTGCGGCGGCCCCGGGCTGGCGCATCCGGCCAGTAGACCCAGCGCCAGCGCGGCGACGCACCCCACCGCAACGCCTCGCCCGCCATTCCCCCATTGCTTGTCGATAATATTCATCCATCCCGAGGCTATCGCATTTTGCGGTCTCGTGGAGAGTATTGCATCCCGACCCGCATTCTAAGGGAGACAAAAACCGACCACGGATCAACGCGGATGAACACGGATTAAAGACAGAAATACCTTGTTTTATCCTGAGTAATCCGCTTGTACCCGTGGTTGTTCTTTTTGTGCTGTTTCGCCGCAGCCAAGCCTCCTCTCCATCCTCAGCTCTGTGCATTCATCGCCCGCGTACGGTATGGTGGATGCAACAAATCTTCCTGATCGCGAGCCAACTGGAACGGACGTGAGCAGAGATGAGGGCAGCGATGAAGGTGGCAATAAAGGTTTCTCTGGCAATATTTGTTTTGATCTCGGCACTGGCATGTCAGTCAGCATGCGCGCAAGCGTCGCCAAAGCTAGCCGCCACTCCCCCTATGGGTTGGAACAGCTACGACGCATACGGTTTCACCATCAGCGAACAGCAGTTCCGCGCCAACGTCAAGATCGAGGCCGAGTCGCTCAAACCCTTCGGCTGGAACTACGCTGTCATCGACGAGGGTTGGTTCCTGCAAAATCCTGAAGACCGCCCCAAGCCCGCGTTGTGGAGGTACGAGATTGATGCGAATGGTCGCTACATCCCCGTTCCTGCGCGCTATCCCTCGTCTGGAACAGAGTCCCCAGCCGTAGCAACTCCAGCCACTGCCTCGCCCTCCGTCGCCGCCGCAGGTTCCGCCCCGAGTTACATACAGATCGCCACCATCGGCGACAGCAGCTTCAAGCCACTCGGCGACTGGGTTCACTCGCAGGGCCTCAAGTTCGGCATCCACATCGTTCGCGGCATTCCCCGCGCCTCGGTGGAGCGCAACCTGCCCATCGCGGGCAGCAGCCTCCACGCGCAGGACGCAGCCGACACCAGCGATGCCTGCTCCTGGGATCACACCAACTGGGGGGTCAAGGACAACGCCGCCGGGCAGGCCTGGTACGACTCGCTGCTCACCCAGTTTGCTGGCTGGGGAGTCGATCTGCTCAAGGTCGATTGCATCGCCGCCAACCCCTACAAGATCGACGAGATTCGTATGATCCGTAAGGCCATCGACAAGACGGGCCGACCCATCGTTCTCAGCCTCTCGCCCGGCCCCACTGACCTAGACAACGCCGCCGAGGTCTCCGGTCTGGCCCAGATGTGGCGCATCTCCAACGACATCTGGGACTACTGGGCCAACCCCAACAAAGGGGTCTACCCGCGCAGCCTCTCCAGCCAGTTTGCCCCCGCTGCAGCCTGGGCGCAGTACGCCAAACCGGGCAACTGGCCCGACGCCGATATGCTGCCCATCGGTCAGCTTGGCCCCGTTGCTGGCGACGGCAAGGCCCGCGCCTCGCGCCTCACTCCAGACGAGCAACAGACCATGATGACCCTCTGGGCGATGGCCCGTTCGCCGCTGATCCTTGGCGCAAACCTCACTCAGCTCGACGAGCCGACCCGCAAGTTGATCACCAACGAGGACTTCATCCGCATCGACCAGACCTCGACCCGCAGCGGTCAGGTCATGCACAACGGAGGCATGATCGCCTGGACCTCGGATCTGGCCAACGGAGAGACGGCGCTGGCTCTGTTCGACGTCGGCGAGTCGCAACTCGTTATTGACAGCAGCTTTGAGGCCTTCGGACTCGATGACGCCGTCTACCACATCAAGGATGTATGGACCGGAAAAACCATTCCCAAAACCAAGGCTGTGCAGGGACTAACGCTCGAACCTCACTCCTGCATTCTCTGGCTGCTGAAGAAGTAACCCACCGTACCAAACGACAGGAGCAACTCCAAATGGTGTCGCTCCTGTCGTCTGCGGATTAGCTTAGAGCCCGTTCACGATCTTCTGAGCAAGAGGGCGAGGAATGTGAGCGGCACTCTCCTTTCAAGGGGAATCTGGAAGCGGATGAATCCTACTTCGGTCCGCGCTGTGTGCGCGGCAAACGCGGGCGCGGAGCCGGAGCCAAGACCATCGTCTTCGGCCTGCTGAAGCGCGACGACAGCGTCTACACAGAGATCGTGCCAAGTGTTACAAAAGTCACGCTACGAGAGGCGATTCGCGACCATGCCGACCTTGAATCGGTGATCCATACCGATGGCTGGAGCGGTTACGATGGCCTGGTCGATCTCGGCTATGAGCGACATCATCGAGTCAACCACAGCAACAATGAATTTGCTCATGGCTCCAACCACATCAATGGCATTGAGAGCTTCTGGGAATACGCAAAGCATCGCCTGACGAAGTTTCACGGCGTCAACCGAAGTACCTTTCCTTTGCATCTAAAGGAAACAGAATTTCGATTCAACCATCGCCACCTCGACCTCTACAAAGTCCTGCTATCCTTACTCAGAAAGGAGCCGCTCTGACGCCCTTTGCTTCCTAAGCCCCTAAAATTTCGCAGGTTATTTAGAGAGCCTCTTTGTCAGCCGAGGCAATCTGTTGAATCAGGCTTAAGCAATGATCCATTACCGCACAATTCGCACCTATTGTTGTCCTGACGACTTCCGGTAGTCGAGCGACCTCGTGCAATTGCAGCGAAGATGCGATTCTGAACTACCTAATCAGGTTCATCTTCCCAGTAAGCCCCACCTACAAGAACAACCTCGTGGTTATTCATGCGAGCAACGGCCCCAAAGCGCAACGTGGAAGAGAGTATAACTTCGATGAAACCGTTTCACATCATGGCCAAGCCACATGGGCCGATCTGCAATCTGAATTGCACCTACTGCTACTATCTGGAGAAGGAAAATCTCTACGAGGCCAGCGGGCGCGACTATCGCATGAGCGATAGTCTGCTGGAGGTTTACATTCGCCAGTACATTCAGTCCCAACCAGCACAGCAGGTAAGCTTTGCATGGCAAGGAGGGGAGCCAACGCTGCTTGGCATCTCCTTCTTCGAACGCGTTGTCGAGTTGCAGCAGAAGCACGCAAACGGGAAGATCATCGATAATGCCTTTCAGACGAATGGAACGCTGCTGGACGACGAGTGGGGAGAGTTTCTGGCGCGAAACAAATTCCTTATCGGACTTTCCATCGATGGCCCGGAAGAGATTCACGATGCATACCGCGTGGACAAGGGAGGAAATCCCACCTTTGCGCGCGTGATGCGCGGGTTGGAGGTTTTAAAGAAGCACGACGTTGAATTTAACACGCTCACGGTCATCAATCGGAAAAACTCTTATCATCCGCAGAAGATCTACCGTTTTCTCAAGCAAATTGGCAGCAAGTATCTTCAATTCATTCCCATCGTTGAACAGCTTGCCACAGAGCCTGATGCCAATGGGTTGGTGCTGATTAAACCATTCGCGCGTCAGCAGGCGTCTATCTCCGACTGGTCTGTGGAGCCGCTACAGTTTGGCCGTTTTCTTACTGCGGTCTTTGACGAATGGGTGCTGAGCGATGTGGGCAAGACCTTCGTGCAAACCTTCGACGTGGCGCTGGAGTCCTGGGCTGGCCTGCCGCAGAGCCTATGCGTCTTCGCGCCCAGTTGCGGTCAGGCGCTGGCGGTAGAACACAACGGGGATGTCTACTCCTGCGACCACTTCGTCTATCCAGAGAACAAGCTCGGCAACATTCTCAACAAGGATCTTGGCAGCCTCGTTAGCTCACAGCAGCAGACGCGCTTCGGCAAGGCCAAGGCAATTCTGCCCGCCGACTGCCAGCATTGCGATGTGCGCTTTGCCTGCAACGGCGAATGCCCTAAACATCGGTTCGCCACAACGGCTTCGGGCGAGTATGGCCTGAACTATCTCTGCGCGGGATACAAGCACTTCTTCCATCACATTGATCCGTATATGCGCTTCATGGCCAATCAACTAAACCTGGATCGCGCGCCAACACGAGTAATGGAATGGGCGCGCACACAAGGCCCACGCACATTTCAGATGCAACAATAAGGAGCCCCGATGCTTCCCCACTTGTGTAGCTGCTTCTGTTGTTGCCCGCCCGCTCGGTCATAGTCCTCCACCATCAAAGCCAACCACGCTGCGGCAACCCATCTACCAGCCCGAAGCCTTGATGATTTGCGGCTTGCCACGGTGATCGAAAGGTGTCCCCCCTGCATTCGATCAGGCTTTGGATCGCATAACGGAGTATCTGCTGCCTTTGGCAGATCTTTGCGACGCACCATAAAACAGATTCGCCGACGGATGCAATCTTTATGGGCGAGTTGGCTCCAAAGTCCGTATCAGCAGGACACTTCTGCATCGAGCTATACGGACTTTGGACCAGAGTATGAGTTAGTAGATCTGTTTGATTCTGCGCAGGGCTGCGATAAGGGCATCTATGTCGTCGTGGTTGTTGTAGAGGGCGAGGGAGGGACGGACGGTGGTCTCTAGTCCGAGGCGGCGTAGCGTCTATCTGGCCGCCGTGGTGGACTGGTTCAGCCGCCGCGTTCTAGCTTGGAAATTATCCATCACGATGGATACTTCCTTCTGCATCGAAGCGCTGGAAGAAGCACTTTCTCTGAATGAAAAACCGGAGATCTTCAACACCGATCAGGGCAGCCAGTTTACCAGCGAAGCCTTCACCGGGTGACTAAAAGAAGAAGGGATCAGAATCAGTATGGACGGTCGTGGCTGCTGGCGTGACAATGTATTCGTCGAGCGAGTTTGGAAGTCGATCAAATATGAAGAGGTCTACCTGCACGCCTACGAGACGGTCAGCCAAGCCAGAGCATCCATCGGGCGCTACATCGACTTCTACAACACCATCCGCCCACACTCCAGCCTGAAGGCGTTCACTCCCGATCAGGTACACTTCAACCGCCTGCCAGAATCCTTGGCAGCCTAGCAGGCCGTGGTAAAAGTCCAAACTACCTGAAAATTTCCCTCAGGGGCTAAAGCCTGCGTTCATTTTGCACCAGTTACGGCACGGCTGAAGCCGGGCCCTTTCAAAACTGGACTTTCACCACAGGCTGCTAAACCGAAAAACAGTTCTTCCACTTATCAATCAGGAAAAACTTTCCGAACAAACGGACCACCTCAATAGCCTAGTTCTTCCTCTGCCACCCCCCGGCGATTTTGAATAGGACTGAATCTGTCGTATATTGAATGAAGACCGAATAAGTCTTATTTGCGATCTTCTTTGAGGAACGCGATGCGAGTTCTGTTTTTTGGGCGATGGCGGCGCCGATCTTGCGCTGAGATAGGGGAGTTATTTGAAGTCATTTGTGTGGAGCGTTCTCTGTTTTTTGTGGATTGCTGGATTTTGCCGACCATTTTTGCTGGGGCAGAGTTTTAGTCTCTCTGGTGTAGTGCAGGATGGAAGTGGAGCGCGCATCGCACAGGCGCAGGTTACCGTCCGTAGCGGAGCGGCGGGGGAGGCGTTGGAGGCTAAGACTGGCGAACAGGGCGAGTTTCGCGTGGAGGTTCCGGTGGCGGGCAACTACCGAGTCGTGGCTGCGGCGGAGGGATTCAAACCAGCCACTCTGCCGATCATCCTCACTGCGGAGTCTCCAGTCGTAAAGTTGGCTCTGACGCTGGAACCAGCCGAGCGCAGCGATACGGTGCAGGTTTCGGCAGACGCATTGGCCGCCGAGACCACCAGCACCCAGCTCGGGGAGACGCTGGACAGCGGAAAGATGGAGGGAGTGCCGCTGAACGGTCGCAACTTCACCGACCTGATGGCAGTGCAGCCGGGGATTGTTCCGTCGAACACCTCGCAACCCGGAGCCGTGATTATGACAGGTGTGGCCGCGACACCGCCGTCGGGCAATGCCAACCCTGGAAACCTCTCGATTAGCGGGCAGCGCGAGAGTTCCAACGGATTTCGGGTGAACGGAAGCGATGCCGAGGAGGACGTGAATATGGGCACGTCCATCGTGCCGAATCTCGACTCGATCGAGAGTTTTCGGGTATTGACCAGCAACTTCGACGCGGAGTACGGCAACTCCAGCGGCGGCCAGGTTCTGGTGACGACGAAGTCCGGCGGAGCGAAGTGGCATGGCTCGGCCTTTGAATATCTGCGCAACACAGCGTTGGACGCGCGCAACTACTTCTCGCAGGATCGCGCAGTCTATCGTCAGAACCAGTTTGGCGGAACGCTGGGCGGAACGCCGATTCGCAAGAGCAAGAACCTGTTTCTGTTTGGGGACTATCAGGGAACGCGGCTGACTGAGGGCATCGACACGGGCAATATTGCAGTGCCATCGAATGCCGAGCGTGGCGGCGACTTCAGCCAAACTCCGCTAACCGGCAGCGTGAACGGCACAGCCTGGGCGGCACAACTTTCCACACTGCTGGGACGCAAAGTTACAGCGGGCGAGGCCTACTCCTCGGTCTTTCCCGACGGAAAGATTCCGCAGACGTCCTGGTCGGCTCCTGCCCAGTATTTATTGGCATCGATTCCACAGTCCAATGCAGGAGTCGGTTTATTTGAGACCGCATCCGGGACCGAGACTCTGCGCGACGACAAGGGCGCGCTGCGTATGGACTGGACTCACGGCCGGGGAACGCTGACTGCGTACTACTTTCTCGACCAGTACTCGCTGGACAATCCTTACCCGACGGGCACGGGAGGGGCCAGCGTTCCCGGATTCGACGCGACCTCCAGCGGACTGGCGCAACTTGCCAGCGTGGGGGATGTTCTGCCGATCGGCACATCTTCGCTCAATCAGATTCACCTGAGCTACATGCGCAACGCCAACGCCGTGGGCCAACCGAAGGGCGGCGTCGGTCCATCGCTGGCCGCGCAGGGATTCACCTCTGGCAGTAATGGCGGCGACGGAATTGTCCCGTTGAAACCCTCCACTGAAGGAATCGAGAACGTCGTATTTAATGACTTTACGTTGGGAGTGGACACGACTGCTCTGGTGCAGGCCGAAAATATCTATGAGGCGAGCGACGCCTTTTCGCACATCGTCGGCAATCATGGACTCAAGTTTGGCGGCGAGATTCACGCAAATCAGATCAATACGCATCCCGATGTGATCTTCAACGGCAGCTTCGCCTTCAGCGGCTCGGAGACGGGAGTGGACTTCGCCGACTTCCTGCTCGGTGTTCCATCCAGCTACACGCAGGGGCAGGCGAGCAGCTTCTACAATCGCAATCTCTACATCGCTGCATTTGCACAGGATAGTTGGCGGGCGAACGCGCAGCTCACGGTGAACTATGGCGTGCGCTGGGATCGCATCCGTCCGTGGGAGGAGAAGTTCAATCAGTTACAGACGCTGGTGCATGGCGAGCAATCGCAGGTGTATCCCGGCGCACCGCTGGGGTTGGTCTTCCCCGGAGATCCCGGTGTGCCGCGCTCACTCGCTCCCGCACAGAACAATCTATCTCCGCGCATCGGCATTGCGTACTCTCCCGCCGTCGCTGAATCTTCCTGGCTGAATAGGCTGATTGGCCCCGCAGGCCAGACCAGCCTTCGTGCCGGTTACGGCATCTTTTACACTGCATACGAAGGACTTTCGGCGGGAATCATGAGCGCCAATCCGCCGTATGGCTATACCTATACATCGGCAGCTCCACCGCTGTTCGCATCGCCGTTTACGGTTGCAGCAACAGGAGCCATCGCGGGACAACGTTTTCCATTGCAGGACGTGCCCTACGGAGCCAGTCGCTCGCATCCCAACAGCTCTGTGGACTGGAGCAAGTTCGAGCCTCTGGTCGGCATTCCTGCCGTCGATCCGCGCGACGTAACACCCTACGCCGAACACTGGATGACTAGCGTAGAGCGGCGATTCGACACGACGACTCTGCTTTCCATCAGCTACATTGGAGCGGCGGCGCATCATTTGCTCGCACTGCAAGAGGCAAGCCCGGCCGATCCGGAACTCTGCCTGCGCCTTGGCTCGACGCTCTGCGGCCCGTTCAATGAGCAGGCTGCGCGCACACAGTTCGGCCCGGCCTTCGGTTCGGTCGAGTTGCAACGCACTATTGCCAACTCCAGCTACAACGCGCTGGAGATTTCTCTGAACCACCGCAGCCACGGATTGGAGATGCTGGCCAGCTACACCTACAGCAAATCCATCGACGAGTCCGCCGGACTATCCGAGCCAGTGAACCCGATCAACCCCTCCCTCAGCCGCGCTCTCTCTTCCTTCGACCTGCGCCACAACTTCGTCACCAGCTTCCACTACGGTCTGCCCAAGTTGAGGAACGGCAACCGGCTCAACCGGCTCGCCAATGGCTGGAGTCTAGCCGGAATCGCACGCTTCACCTCGGGATTGCCCATCACTCTGCTCAACAACAACGACACCTCGCTGCTGGGCACAATTCCCAATGGCATCAACAACAACGGCGTGGACACGCCAAACTGGAGTGGTCGCTCGCTGCAACTCAACCGCAATTTCCGCAAGGGCCAGCCCGTCTTCGACGCCAGTCAACTCACCCTCCCCGCGCTGGGCAGTATGGGCAATGCTCGGCGCCGCTTCTTCTCCGGCCCCGGCATGGAGAATCTCGACGCAACTCTCTCGCGCAAGTTCGTCATTGAAGACAGTCACATGCTCGAACTCCGCATCGAGGCATTCAATCTGCTCAATCACGCACAGTTCTTCGGAGCCGCTTCGGTCGAGGGCAATCTCTCCAGCGGTGATTTTGGCCAGGCGGTCAGCGCCGCTCCTCCGCGCCTTCTGCAATTAGCCCTGCGCTACCAGTTCTGATTACGGACGCTCACCACGGCTCTGTAGTTTGGCTTTTCCTCTTGCGTTATTCTTCCGCAGGCTCGGGCGCGCTAACTCTTTGCACCACGATCCATGCGTACTGCGCGGCTGAGATCGGGGCCAGCGCGGCGATAGAGCGCAGCAGAACCTCGCGCAGCAGAATCCCGTCCACTGAAGGCCAGACCTGCTGTACCAGAACCACGGTCAGGCCGAAGATCTGCACCAGCGTATTGAACTTGCCCAGCAGGCTGGGACGAAAGTCGCGCAGAGTTCCGGTGGCAAACAGCAACATGGCAATCAGCAGAATTCCTATGTCGCGGCTGAAGACCAGTACCGTGACGTAGAACGGCACCAGATTCATGTGCGTCAGAACGACGAAGAGCGTGCTGAGCAACAGCTTGTCGGCGATGGGGTCGAGATACTGGCCAAGCGTGGTGCGTTGCGAGAGCCAGCGCGCCAGCAGGCCGTCGAAGCCGTCGCTGAAGCCAGCCAGAATGAACAGCGCAAAGGCCATGCGGTATCGCCCGGCCAGAATCTCGATGATCAGGAACGGGATGATAAACAGCCGCATCAGCGTGAGCAGGTTGGGGGCGGCGCGAAACTGACGCAGAAGACTCATCGTAAGGACTTAGTAATCGTAGCCTATTCAAGGCCTGTGCTGCGCGCATGAGCAGAAAAAGCGTCTGGGGAGCACCAAAAATGCAAATATAGAGGAATCGCGTTTGCCCAATACAAGAGCTTCCATTACACTTGAATTACGCATTACAGGCGCGTAGCTCAGTTGGTTAGAGCGCTACCTTGACACGGTAGAGGTCAGGAGTTCGAGTCTCCTCGTGCCTACCATATCTTTCAATAAGATACGGTTATAAGGTTGAAAACATCAACCCGCGATCCAACCCGCGATAGGCTATTGAATAGCCTCAGACGCGGGTTTTGCCTTTTTGATCGCTTCCAAATACATCCCCTGAGCCGCCATCTGTGAGCTGTTTACGCGATGGCTGTAAATCTCCATCGTGGTCGCCAGCCGCTTGTGGCGGAGTGACTATCATCGTGATAAAAGGGGCAACATGTACATGTACAGATATTTTGTCGCCGGCACGGAGTCATGTGCTCCGGCTAGGGAATGTGCCCGTCTACAGATTCCAGACGCGGGACGGTAGCGCCTAAGGTGCGTGATGCAGATCAGCAGGTTATCGGTCGTCGACCAAGCGAGATCAATCGCGTTGCTGTTCTGTGCGACCGCAACCGTGGCGAGAGTCTGAACGTGATCGCAAAGGCGCACCGCGTCTCCCGCGCACCATCAGCCGTCTGCTCAAACAAGCGCAAGATGCTTAACCAGTATCTGTATAAAGAATGCTCGAAAGGGGGGCGTCAGGCACCCCCCTTAACTCGCTAAATCCAGATCGTGAATTTCGTGACTTTGCTGTCTCAGAAGGTATGGGTTATGGCCACAGGATTGATGCTCCATGAGAGATAGAAGCACACGGTGTTATGTGCGAAACGAAGCAACGTTCACACCACGCTTCAACTGTACGCACATGCAGGGGAGGACAGCCGAATGGCGGCAGTCAATACCTACATGGCGGAGTTTACGCAATTCGGGGATACGGCTCTGGGAATAAGCGGGTGGAGATGTTTCTATCACACGCCGCTAAGTTATTTAGGGTCTTTAGAAGGTGGTGGCCAGAGACGGGATTGAACCGCCGACGCCGGCCTTTTCAGGGCCGCGCTCTACCACTGAGCTATCTGGCCTTGGCAGTGCATAACGCCTGAATCGGGACAGCCAAGTACTCCCGGGCGATTGCTGGAACAGGATCGCTCGGAAGATCCGGCGGGCTCAAGCAGTTTTTTTAGTATAGCAATCCTTGCGGACTTCGCCAAACCCAAGTCGCATCAATGCAGAAAAAACCTAAAATACGGGAATTCTTCACTTCGCAAGAATGACCTAGTCTGGAGTTGTTCAACAAAATGTTCTGGTTTCTCCCGTAGCCCGATCTTGAAATTTTCTTTATCCGTGGATGATGTAGGGGAGTATTCCTGTGTCCGGGACGTGCGGTGCTGTGACTGGAGTCACCGACCGCGCGGAGGATCCGCCGATAATCTAAATTTGGGTTCCTCTGAATGAGGCGCGGGTCGGCAAGTGAATCTCCCGCAGAGATCAAACAATCCACAACTTGAAAGTGAGCGATTACCATGGCGTATGTAGTTACCGATGCGTGTGAAAAAGATTTCTTTTGTACAACGGAGTGCGCCACCTCGGCGATCCATCCGACCAGCGACGAGGCGGCTGCACGAACTGTCTCGCAGGTCTACATTAACCCCGACGAGTGCATCGACTGCGGAAGCTGCGTTGCCATCTGCCCGGCCAACGCCATCTTCTCCATCGACGAGCTTCCCCCCGAGAAGGCAGACGCAGCAGAGAAGAACGCAGCCTACTTCCAGTAGTTTCGGTCTATCGGGGCCTTCAGGCTTCGTACGACCTGAAAATTATCGCAACGGCCCACTGTCTTCAGTAGGCCGTTGCGATTTGTCGTTCTGGGCAGGGAATAACTTCTCAGTGGCAGGATGGCTCGTCCTGAAACTGTTTGGTCGCCGCCATGGAGGTCAGTCCGCGCGCACAGGCCTGAATCTTCTGATCCAGAGGATTGCTCTCGAACGAATCGGGAGGAATGTAGCTGGAATCTGTGTGCATCGCCAGAAATTGATCGCTCATCTGTTGCATGTTGGCAAACTCATTGCGCAGCAGCCCCGTGGCGCTGCGGTCTGGATCGGTGGTTGCTGCGGCAATCGCCAGATGCAGCTTACTCTCGGCCGAGCGGCGTAGTCCTCCAACCAAGCCTTCAGTGACGGGCTTATTGCTCTGAACGGCGATGACGATGGCGGCTCGCCACTCGTGAATTGCGGTCAGATCCTCGATCTCTGCACGGAGATAGGCTTCGGAGATCTGTGGCGGCTTGATCGGCTGGAGCGCCGCCTGCTCCGGCGCACCCGTCGCGCCGGGCAGGGTCAGGATGGTCTGATTGCCTTCAAACCGGATCGATCCGTGAACAATTCGCGCCAGCGATTCGATGTCCACGTAAGACTTCCCGTTGATTCGTAGCAGCGGCGCATGGTCGGACTGGCCAGCGATAACCAGAGTTTCAGCCTGCTGCGGAGCCTGCGCCGCGACGGCAACGGGTAGCGCCAGCAGAACAGCCAGACTCATCAGTGAACGTATGGATGGATCGCGCATGAGGTGCTCCTTGTGCCATCGATTGTAAGCCTTGTCGTTGGATGCCAGCGGCTTACTTCAGGTCAGCCTGATTCAATTTCTGAAGACCGCTACAAATCGGCAAGTCAGCTACAGAGGTTAGATTCAGCGCGCAGAGGGGCAGCCCGTGAGGAATCTTTGTTTATGTTGCCGGAGTCTCCTGCTCCAGATGCTAGACTCTATACCGTCTGCTCCTCCACTCAGGTAACGGTCGCCAAACTATGCTCTTCAAAGCTCGCAGCGCCGCCGTCTACGGCATTGACGCACACATTATCGACGTTGAGGTCGACTTCTCCGGCGTAGTGATGGACAAGGAGATCTTCAACACGGTCGGCCTTCCCGACGCCGCCGTGCGCGAGTCGCGCGACCGCGTTCGCTCAGCGATCAAGAACTCCGGCTTCGACATTCCGCCGACGCGCATCACCATCAACCTTGCGCCTGCCGACATCAAGAAGGAAGGCTCCGGCTTCGATCTGCCCATCGCCATTGGAATCCTCGGAGCTTATGGAGCGCTGCACAATAAGGACATCTCGAACTTTCTGCTGGTTGGCGAGTTGGGCCTCGACGGCACTTTGCGCGCCGTACAGGGAATGCTTCCCATCGCCATTGCCGCTCGCGAAAAAGGCATCAAGAACCTTGTGATTCCCGCCTCGAACGCGCGCGAGGCAGCCGTGGTCGAGGGCGTCGACGTCTATCCCGTACATAGCCTCAGTGAGGTGCGCGAGCTACTCAACTCTGCCTCGCTCGGCGCAATCACGGCGATCCCGCTGCGCGTCGAGGCCGCCAGCCTGCTCGATGAGTTGGAGCACTTTCCCTACGACTTTAAGGACGTACGCGGTCAGCAGGTGGCCAAGCGCGCGCTTGAGGTAGCCGCCGCTGGTGGACACAATATTTTGATGATCGGGCCTCCCGGTTCGGGCAAGACGATGCTGGCCAAGCGTCTGCCCTCGATCCTGGCGCCGCTGCGTTTTGAAGAGGCGCTGGAGACGACCAAGATTCACTCCGTCGCTGGCGTTCTCGACTCCGATCGCGGTCTGGTGACGCACCGCCCGTTTCGCTCGCCGCACCACACTATCTCGGACGCGGGGCTGATCGGGGGCGGCATGATTCCTCGTCCCGGCGAGGTCTCGCTGGCGCATAACGGCCTGCTCTTTCTGGACGAGCTGCCGGAGTTTCCGCGCAATGTTCTGGAGGTTCTGCGCCAGCCGCTCGAAGACGGCATGGTGACGATCTCCCGCGCGGCCATGTCGCTCAGCTTTCCGGCGCGCTTCATGCTGGCCGCGGCGATGAATCCCTGTCCCTGCGGCTATTTCAACGACAAATCGCGCGAGTGCATGTGTACTCCGCCGATGATCCAGCGCTATGTCAGCAAGGTAAGCGGACCCTTGCTCGACCGCATCGACATTCACATTGAGGTTCCCGCGGTGCAGTATAAGGAACTGCGCGGAGGATCCGCCGCCGAGGGGTCGTCCGAGATTCGTACCCGCGTTCTGGCCGCGCGCGAGCGGCAACACGCTCGCTTCGCCCTGCCGCTCCACGGCGAACCGGAGCGCACGAAAGGATCGCCACGCGCTGCCTCGAAACCCATCTTCTCCAACTCGCAGATGAATACTCAGCAGATTCGCACGCATTGCGAGCTGAACTCCGACGCAGAGCGGTTGCTGGAGCGCGCCATGCAGCAGCAGGGTCTCAGCGCACGAGCCCACGACCGGATCCTGAAGGTTGCCCGCACCATCGCCGACCTGGGGGGCGAGCAGGATATTGCCGTCAAGCACATCGCCGAGGCGATCCAGTACCGCACCCTCGATCGCAGCTACTGGGCCTGAAAGTCGTTGGGGAATGCAACCGTCAAGCTGCATTGACGGCGGCGGGCTGAGGTCGAGGAATTGCTGCGCATCCGAGGTCTGTAGATGAGAAGATGGATGGGGCGGGCCGATGCGCAATCGAGTAGAGAGACTGAGGGTGTGGCTGATAGGGAGCGCAGGCTTCCTGCTGCTGGTGATCGCTGCGTTCATCGGCACGGCGCACTATCTGCGGCATCACCGATTGACTCTTCCGAAGCGGCTTGGCGCGAACATCGTGCGCGAGGCAAACGGATATACCTACTCGCAGTCGGTGCAGGGCCGGACGGTGTTTACTCTGCATGCATCCAAGGCGGTCGAGCATTCCGACGGCAAGGTTGCGCTGCACGATGTGTCGATTACGCTGTATGGGGCGAATCAGGATCGCAATGACCGCATCTACGGCGACGAGTTTGAATACGATCAGAAGGCTGGAGTGGTGCGCGCGACCGGGCTGGTTCACATCGACCTACAGGCATCCGATGTGAAGGGTGGGCAGCAGGTTGTGAGCGGGCTGGCGGACGGCAAGGCTGCGGGAGTGAAGGCTGTGGACAGCGCTCTGTCTGCGGGAGGCGCTGGCGGCGCAAAGAACTCCTCTGCCGCCGATGCCAACAAAGTAATGCATGTGACTACCAGCGGGCTGGTGTACCTGAAGGATCTGGGCGTGGCGGCGACCAGCGAGCCGCTGGAGTTCCAGATGGGCGCGATGACCGGCCATGCGACGGGCGCGGACTACAGCCGGGATACGGGAGTGCTGATGCTGCACTCGGCGGTGAGCATGAGCGGGATGGAGGGCAAGCAGCCCATGGAGGTGACGGCCTCGACCGCGACGCTGGACAATCGCAACCAGCAGACGTTTCTGACTCATGCGCGGTACGTCTCTAAAGGGCGGAATGGCTCCAAGGATCAGACGGTGGAGGCTCAGCAGGCGACCCTGCATACGCGGCGCAACGGAGGCGTGGAGCGGGTGGAGGCGCAGGGCAATGTGACGATGACGGCTAATGGCGCGACGGTGGTCTCGCAGCGCGCCGACGTTGCGCTGAACGCGAAGAGCAAGCCGCAGCGCGCCGTGCTGACTGGCGGCGTTCTCTACACATCTGACCAGCCGCTACGCCAGATGAGAGGGCAGGCCGATGCGGCGACGATCCTCTTCGACGCGCAGGGGCAGGCGACGCACACGGAGTTTCTGGGCGCGGTTCATGTGACGGAGCGGACGCGGGCTACGGTTGCGGAGCGCGAGCCGTGGAGTACGCGCGATCTTACGGCGGCAAAGGTGGAGTCTGCGCTGGCTCGGGTTGGCGCGGGCAGGACGCAGTTGCGCGACGCGGAGGCGGTGGGTAGTGCGCGTCTGGTGGTGGTCAATAATGGGACTCTGGCCAGCGCTCACGGGGCGGGTTCGACGGAGATTGCGGCTGACGACCTGAAGGCGCATCTGCTCGCTGGCAACGACGCACGACAGACGCTGCGGCTGGACACGGTTGCGGGACGCGGGCATACGACGCTGCATCAGAAGAGCGCGCAGGGAATCGAGCAGAGCAGTTCGGGGGATTCGCTGGACGCAAAGTTTCGCGTGGGGCTGAAGCCGCGCGCGGGCAAGGCTCTCGTCGCTGCGGGGAGCGAGAAACCGGCTGGGATTGCACTGGGTGCGGGAGCCGATGAGTTGTGGAGTGCTGTGCAGCAGGGGAATGTGTCGATGATGCGACGCGCTCCGGCGAAGATTTGGGGCCAGTCTGGAGCTAAGAGCGGGGCTGGAGTGGCTGCAAAGTCCGCCGCGCCGCAGGTTGGAGTTGCCGCGAAGACGAAGGAGGAGGTCGAGCGGGCTACGGCGGATCGGGCGGCGTATGACGGCGATCTGGATCGCGTGACGCTAAGCGGCGCGGTGCAGCTAAGCGATGCGGAAAGCGTTCTGTGGGCTAATCAGGTGACGCTGGATCGCGCAACCGGCGACGCTCACGCACTGGGCGCGGTCAAGGGAATCTATGCGCAGGAGGCTTCGGCACCGGCTGCTGGGGAGCGCGGTGCGGCAGTCGGGAGTGGAAGTATGACGGGGCATGGTTCGGCGCAGAGTCAGAACACTGCGGCTGAGCCGACGCATGTTCTCGCCGAACGGGCCGAGATGAATCATGCGTGGGGGATTGCGACTTTCTACGGCAAGCCGGCGCGACTGTGGCAGGGAGGCTCGCAGGTGCAGGCTCCGGTGATCGAACTTGCGCGCGTCGAGCAGCGGTTGACGGCGCACGGTGAGAGCGCGGCGGGCGGCAGTGCGCAGGTACATACGATTCTGGTTGGGAGTGCGAGCGATTCGCCGGGCGCAGCAAAGACTGGCGCGGAGAAGGCCGGGAGTGCGAAGGCGGGGGCAAGCAAGGCGGGAGCGCGGCTGCCTGGGGTGATGCGCATCGCAAGCGGTGGGCTGGTCTACTCGGGGAGTCTGCGTCAGGCGGTGTTTACTGGGGGAGTGCGGACGGAGTCGGTTGATGGAACGGTTCGCGCGAATGAGGCTACGGTCTATCTGCGGCAGCCGGCGACGAAGACTGCCGCGAGTGGTACGACGGCCAGAGGCAACAGCGCAGAGCCTGAAACGGCGGCGGTTCCTTCGCTTGCGGGGGGAGTTGAGCGCATGGTGGCGACCGGGCAGATCGAGATGGAACAGCCGGGACGCAAGGCTACCGGAGCGCAACTGATCTATACGGCGAGCGATCAGCTCTTTGTGCTGACGGGAGATCGCAAGGCTCAGCCGTGTCTGATTGATGCCGAGCGGGGGACGATTACGGGCGCGGTCTTGCGGTTCCACACCGGCGATGATAGCGTCGTGGTTTCCAGCGTGGAGTCCGGCGCGCCGAGTTCTGCAACAACGCAGCGGGTTCACACCGAGACCAGAGTGGGCAAGGATATGACGACCGAGAAGGGGAAGAATTGAGCGCGATACGAACGCTGGAGACCGAAGAGATTGGCAAGACCTACGCCGGACGGCAGGTGGTGCGCGGCGTCAGTGTGCAGATTGAACAGGGCGAGGTGGTGGGGCTGCTGGGGCCGAATGGCGCGGGCAAGACGACCAGCTTCTACATGATCGTCGGACTGGTGCGTCCAGATACGGGGCGGGTTCTGGTGGATGGCGAAGACATTACCCGTCTGCCAATGTATCTGCGCGCGCGCGAGTACGGCATCAGCTACCTGCCGCAGGAGCCTTCGATCTTTCGCCGGTTGACGGTGGAGGACAATATTCTGGCGGTGTTGGAGGCGCAGTCGCTGAGCCGGGAGAGTCGGCGAACGCGCACTGAGAGGCTGATTGAGCAGTTGAGTCTGGGCCATGTGCGCATGACGATGGGCTATGCCCTGAGCGGCGGCGAGCGGCGACGAGTGGAGATTGCGCGCTGTCTGGCCATCGAGCCGGCCTTCATTCTGCTCGACGAGCCGTTTTCCGGGATTGACCCGATTGCGGTGCTGGAGCTGCAGGAGATTATCTTCGGGCTGAAGAAGAATGGGATCGGGGTTCTGATTACCGATCACAATGTGCGCGAGACGCTGTCTGTGACCGATCGCGCGTACATCATCAATGAGGGCAAGATCTTTCGTGCAGGAACGCCGGGCGAGTTGGGGCGCGATCCCGAGGTGCGGAAGGTCTATCTGGGCGATAAGTTCTCGATGGACTAGACGTTTTCGGTCATGGGGTAGGTCGTCGTGGAATGAGTAAAAGCAGATTCCTTCGCTTCGCTACGGAATGACAAACAAATGGGTCTATAGCAGTTTCTGGAATGCTCTAAACGTTTTGCCAATGGTTAGAGCGTCGCATCGCCAGCAAAATACGGGGATTCTTCGCGACGCTCAGAATGACAATTCATTTCTGGTCGATAGCAATTCAGAAAGCATTGATGCTCCTCTGCAACAGAAGTGAAAGGCTTTGAATAATTTGGCTGTGCCTACGTCCTCATACGAAGCGGTTGCATCCAATGTGGTATTGTTTGCGACCGGTCGCTCTGCGATGCTGAGAGGATAGATATTCTCCTCTGCCGACCGGGAGTTTTACCGGCTGCACGAATCTTTGGCGGCGTGTAGACTGTGGCCACGCTACTCGATTTTTTGCAGACGGAGTTCAGGAAACAGAACGACGATTTAGACATCTTCGCGCGAGCCGTCGCGAAGCACTTGAGCAGGGTGAGGTAGAAGGATTGCTACAGCCGAATCTGAATTTGCGAGTCTCGCAGCGCCAGGTCCTGACCCCCGGGTTGGTACAGATGGTCAGTGTTCTGGCGCTGAACAAGCTCGAACTGAAGGAGATGATCAACACCGAGATGGTGGAGAATCCTGTGCTCGAAGAGATTGAGGATTCCTCGGTCTCGATCGAGGAGCTGGCGGGGCGCGAGGGGGATCGCGAGCGATCTGCCGAGGAGGTTGTGAGCACCAACGAGAGGGTGGAGAAGGACGCCAAGGATCCCTTCGACGAGATCGACTTTGGCAGCTACTTTCAGGATTATCTGGACCCGGGCTTCCGCACCTCGTCCAACTTTGAGGAGTACGACCGGCCCTCGTTCGAGAACTTTCTATCGCAGCCCAGCACGCTGACCGATCATCTGGAGTGGCAACTCGGCTCGATGTCGCTGACTCCCGAGGTGCGGCTGGCAGCCGATCTGGTGGTCGGCAATCTGAATCCCGATGGCTACCTGACGGCGACCGACGAGGAACTGATAGAGGCGCTGCTAGAGGAAGACCCCGCTACACCGACGAATGAAACTGTAAAGGCTGGGCTTGCCGTCGTTGAAGAGGCTGCAAGCGATGATCCTGCGCAGGACTTAGAGAAGAGTTCGCCTCGCTACGCTGCCGCGCTGAAGACGGTGCAGCAGGCCTGTGCGATCGTCAATAATCTGGATCCTCTGGGGGTTGGCGCGCGCGATCTGCGCGAGTGTCTGATGATCCAGATTGCGGCTCAGAGGCGCGAGGCGGTGCTGGTGCTGAAGCGTGCGCAGGCGCGGGCAATTCAGGAGGCGGCGGACGAGTCTGATCTGGCAGAGGAAACAGCTGCGCACTCTCATCTCCTTTCGCAGGGGCATGAGGCGAGTTATGGCGAAGTGTCTCGCAGTGTTGCAGGGAGCAATGGCGCGTCTCACAATGGCGTGGCGAGCGCTGCCGTGGACGATGATCTCTTCGAGGTGGCCATCCGTATCATTGCAAATCATCTGGCCCTGTTGCAGAAGAAGGATATGCGCGAGCTGACCCACAGTTGCGGATGCAGCGCGGAGCAGGTGCAGGCGGCGGTAGAACTGATCCGCACTCTCGATCCGCGCCCAGGACAGCGCTACAATGTGAGCGAGACGCGGCTGATCGAGCCCGATGTGGCCTTCGTCAAGCGCGACGGCGAGTACGTTGTGGTGATGAACGAGGAGGACATGCCAGCGCTGCGCCTGAGTCGCGCCTATCGCAAGATGTTGCGCGAGAAGCAGACGGAGAAGGACGTGCGCGAGTACGTTAAGGAGCGATACAAGTCGGCGATCCAGCTACTGCGCAACATCGAGCAGAGGAAGAACACGATTCTGCGAACCTGCGAGGTGATTGTGCGTCGTCAGACGGAGTTTCTGGAGAACGGCGAGCAGAGCCTGAAGCCAATGATGATCAAGGAGGTGGCCGAAGAGATTGGTGTCCATCCCTCGACCGTGAGCCGCGCCGTGGCCAACAAGTATGTCCACACGGCGCAAGGCGTCTACGAACTGCGCTACTTCTTTACCGAGGGAGTCAACGGGCCGGAGGGCGGCGACCTGCCGCTGGTGCTGCTCAAGCGGCGGGTGAAGAAGCTGATTGAGGACGAGGATCCGAGCAAGCCTTTGACCGACGACCATCTTGCGGCTGAGTTGCAGAGGCAGGGAATTCGCGTAACCCGCCGCACGGTGGCCAAGTATCGCGAAGATATGCAGATTCCCAGTACGCATCAGCGTCGGGTGCGTTGATAATTTACCGCATACGCTGCTACTATTCCGCATGCGTTGAGAGTATTGAACGCTGTTGAAGGCAACAGGTGGAGGAAGAAACAAAGATACATCCCGTAGAACGATGAAGCTGGAGATCTCCATTTGGAGAGTTCAGGCTGAAGGTAGTTAACCACGTTGAAAGAACTAGATGAGGTGAGCAAATGGTCATTGAGTACACGGGAAGACAGGTAGTCGTCACACAGAAGTACAAGGATCTTGCCGAAGCAGGGCTGAAGCGGGTCAAGAAGATCGTCGGCGAAGGGGCCAGCGCAAAGGTCATCCTGACCGTCGACAAGTACCGCATGATCGCCGATGTCACGGTGAAGCAGGGAAGCCAGAGCATGGTCGCCAACTGCGAGTCCGAAGAGATGACAACGGCTCTGCATGACGCTTTGGCCAAGCTGGAGCAGCAGGCGATCCGGCAGAATCAGCGGTCGTCCACGATTACGCGCCATCCGCGGGTGGGTGAGGCGGAAGTTGAGGTTTTGGAGGCCATCGAGGAAGAAGAACCAGAACTGACGTAGGAGCATGGATTCAGACCGGGCTGTTCCCTCTCGGGGCAGCTCGGCCTGGAATGTATTACGGGTGAATAGAAATTTTCTCTGAATGTGAAATATCCTTTGCTGCAAGGCAAACGCAAGGTCGTTTCATTCGGTCAGAGCGCTTTTACTAGAGCATCTTTACTCATAGTTAGAGGGTCGCGAAGCGAACGAAATGCGGGGATCCTTCACTTCGTTCAGGATGACAAGCCTTTAGTTCTCTATGGCAATAGTGAAAATGCGCTAACGATGTCGAGAATATCCTGCACAATGCCGACGCCGCCATGTATCTGGCCAAGGCTTGCCACAAATTTTCCGCCACAGTTACCTCTGTTGCAAACGTCTCCGAGGCGCCATGAGTCAGGATTCAATGGCGAAGATTATTCCGCGAGGTGCTAGGATTTCACCATGGCCCCGAAGCGCATTGTGAAGACGGTAAAGAAATCTGGCGAACAGAGCAGCCCCGCTGCAACCAAGTCCGCCTCAACCAAGCCCACTGCAATCAGGCCCGCCGCCACCAGCCATGCGGAGGACGGCAAACTGGTGATTCTGACAGGAATGTCGGGATCGGGCAAGGGCTCGGCGTTGAAGGCCTTCGAGGATCTTGGCTACTACTCGGTGGACAATCTTCCGCTGGAACTGGTTCCGCGCTTCGCCGATCTGGTCTGCCAGTCGACGGAGATTGAGCGCGCCGCGCTGGTGGTTGACGTGCGCGAGGGAATCCGGCTGGAACGTTTTCCGGCGATTCTGAAGAAGGTTCGCAAGATCCTGCCGACGCGGGTGGTCTTTCTGGAGGCCAGCGAGGACGCGCTGGTTCGCCGCTTCTCCGAGACCAGACGACCGCATCCGATGGGCCACGGAGTCTCTGTAGTGCATGGAATTCGCGCCGAGCGCAAACGGCTGGATCCGGTGCGCAACGTCGCCGACGTTGTGTTGGATACGACGAAGTTCAACGTGCATGAGCTGCGCGCGCATATCATTTCCCAGTTTGAACAGGGAGTTGGGGATCGCGAACTGACGATCTCGGCGACCAGCTTCGGCTTCAAGAACGGCGTACCGACCGACGCCGATCTGGTCTTCGACGTGCGCTTTCTGCCCAATCCGCACTTTGTGCCGGAGTATCGCAAGCTCACCGGGCGGCATCCCAAGGTGGCCAAGTATATTCGCCAGTTTCCCCAGACGCTGGAGTTTCTCGACAAGGCGACGGACATGCTGAAGTTCCTGCTGCCGCACTACATCGAAGAGGGCAAGAGCTACCTGACGGTTGCGTTTGGATGCACCGGAGGACAGCACCGCTCGGTCTTTATCGCCGAGGAGATGAAGAAACGGCTACAGGCAGAGGGCTATCGCGTAAAAACCAGCCACCGCGATATGCCGCGCTGAACCTCTCACTGTGACAGAATTGCAGGATTCCGTTTGCGCAACACAAAGTCGTCCACCTTGGCGGCCAGATGCTGGCGGCAGGGTGGACGACTCGGGATAAAGAGCCAGAGAAAAACTTAGGAGGCGCGGGCGACTTCCTGCAGACGGGCAGCCTTGCCGCGTAGTCCGCGCAGATAGAAGAGCTTGGAGCGGCGAACCTCGTAGGAGCGCAGCTTCTCGACCTTGTCGATGACCTTGGAGTTGTACGGGAAGATGCGCTCGACGCCCTGGCCGAAGCTCATCTTACGCACGGTAAAGGTTCCCTGCGGTCCCTTGCGTGATGCGATAACCATACCCTCAAAGGCCTGGAGACGCTCTTTTTCGCCTTCGCGGATCTTGACCTGAACGCGTACGGTGTCGCCGGGGGCGAAGGAGGGGTGGTCGGTCCGCTCAAGTTTGGCGGCCAGCTTCTGCATAATCGGATGAATAGACATAGGTGATTTCCTGTTCAAGACTCGAATTCCTAGTTTACACGAAAACGGGCGAAGATGGGGCCTCCAACCCCAGAGGTGGAGCATTTGCGTTTGTGAGGCTTGCTCGCGCGGTTGGAGTGGGGTAGCTTCGTAGGTATGCAGAAGTTTTGTCATCGATGTGGGTGCGAGTTGCCGGAGGACAGCGGCGAGTCGCCGTTCTGTCCGCAGTGCGGTGCTCCGCAGCTGAGTCTGGCTCTGGAGAATCAGTCGGTTGAGACGGGTGGAGAGCAGCCGAGCGTTGCTATCAGCGCGTCTGGCGAGGCCAGCACGGGCGCTGTGCCGCCGCCGAATCCGCGACGCGTGGAGTGGAAGACGGCGATTCGCTGCGCTCTTGCGGTCTCTGCGGTGGGCGCGCTGCTCGGTGTGGCGTCGATTCGCGTCGATCTGCTGTTTCTTCCCTGCTTGCTGTGGATCATGAGCGCACCGCTGATTGCGCTGAGCTTCTACAAGATGCGCAAGCCTGCGGCGTGGATCGACGTGCGCGTGGGAGCGCGCATCGGCGTGGTGGTGGGTCTGTGTACGGCGCTGGAACTGTGCGTCGCGCTGGCCGGGGCGGGGCTTGTGGCGCGATTCGCGCTGCACTCGATGGCTGGCTTCGACGCGAATCTTACGATGCTCTTTCAGCAGGTCGCTCAGCGGTCGGCTTCGTCGATGTCTCCCGACAAGTTGCAGCTATTAGGCACCCCGGAGTTTCGCGCCGGAATCGTGCTCTTCTACTTCGCCTTCGGCTCGGCGATTGTGATGCTGTTCTCCGTGCTGGGCGGAGCGTTTGCCGGACTACAGCGTAAAACGCGCTGACCGACTCTGCTCTCCTGAGTATTGCTTCGCCACCCTCTGGGGGCTTGACATGCTATTTTGCTGGGAAATTCGCAAAAAAATATTGCTGGGGCGGGGCTTGGCGGCAACCCACCCTCGCTAGAAAAAGTGAGGATGGGGCACCCAATTTCTGTGGCAGGATCAAAATTTCAAAAACTTTGGGTGGGCCACCCGCCAATATTTAAGTACTTTTTGTAGGACACCCGCCGAACCCCATTCATCGCTATGAGGTTGCAATGGATCGGGCATCCGAAAGGATGATGGATGCCCCGTCTACTGGAGTGTCAAGGTTCCGCTGTCGTAATCATCAGCACAAGTATTTATGGAACCGTAAAGGTGGTTCACGGCGATGGTCTTTGTATCTTGTGAAAGTGTGCCCGACAGAATAATGGTCGTGGTGGGACTGTTGGTCGGGACAAGGCCCATGACGAGTTGGTTTCCGCGAAGGCCCCCGGGGCTCAGCACCGTGGCTGAGGTGAAGCAGGACGAGCCGGTGAAATTTGCCGATCCGTTGACCTCCAGATCGCCCACTGAATTAGGGCTGGAGGTCTGGTTGAGGATCGTGGCGATGCCGATTGTGTTGCCGGTGGCCAAAGACTTGACCGTTCCTGAATATGTCCCGTTAAGTGTGCCTATTGTGTTCCCGGAGATAGTGCCTTGATCAATCCAGGTACCAGCGGGAGATGTGGTGACCAACGTGATGGAGTATGTTCCGCTGAGCGTGGTGTCGTCGGTGGAGCTTGCTGTAATGGAGAATGCCGCGCCGGGGCTGGAAGGTACGGAATTTAGCACGATATTGCCACTCGTATCGACGGTTCCTGCGAGTTCGTGAGCAATGACCCCGAATGGAAAGGCGCAAGGAAGTCCCGAGGGCATGACGCACATTGGGAAGGCTTCTGATCTCCGATTTATACCGGAGACGTTGCTTCCCGTTTGCGTGAGATAGATTCCGTAAGTTGCAGATCCACCTGCGGCCCCCCCACCCGTGGTAGAGGTGAGCGTCAACTGTCAATTGCCGGTGACGCCGATGTGGACTGGCGTGGAACTGGATAAAGCGCTTGAGCCACAGCCGGCGAGACAGATTACAACAGCCAGAATTGCGAGTGAATAGTGTTTCATGAGGAGACCTCCTCAGAGTATTTCTCGTCGCCTTGATGATATTCCGGGTGTGAGCCGGCGCGGATTATTCTGGGGGGAGGGCGGTTAGGAAAAGCAGATTCCTCCGCTTCGCTGCGGAATGACAAACAAAGACGGCTATTGCAGCAGGGTGCCGTCTTCGGGTTGGACTTTGGCGTCCTCGGGGGGGATGACTACTGCCGCGGCTACCTTGTCGTCGGTGTCGAGGTTCAGCAGTTTTACGCCAGAGGTGCTGCGGCCTGCGGAGCGCACGGTTTTAGTGTCGATGCGGATGATCTTGCCGGACTGGCTGATCAGCATCATCTCTGTGGTGTCATCCACCAGATTGATGGTGTTAACCTTGCCGACCTTGGCCGATGTCTTCAGGTTGGTGACTCCGCCGCCGCCACGCGATTGCAGGCGATATGCGTCCGCGTCGGTGCGCTTGCCGTAGCCGTTCTCGGTGACCGAGAGGATGAGGCAGGGGGTGAGGCCGAGTCGCTCGTCGAGGGCCTTGAGGCTGTTTTCGGCGATGCTGTGCGCCTTCTCGGCAGCCTTCTCGTCGGCCTTGACGACCTCGTCGGGTGCTCCGGCGCTCTTGACCATGCGGCTGGTCTCGCGGGCGGCGCGCAGGACGGATTCGGCGTCGGAGAGGGCGTCGCGCAGCTTCTTCAGCTCCTTGACGACTGGCTCGCCGGCGGCCTCGGCCAAGCGGTCGCGGTCGGCGTTGCGTGTGGCGTCGGAGACGGTGACCGCCGCGCCGACGACGTAATCATTCTTGCGCAGGCTGATGCCCTTGTTGCCGCTGGCTCCGCGCCCCATGGGACGAAGGCCACGCCGCTTCTCCTGCGGCAGGCTCTCGTCGTATAGCTCCTCGAAGCGGATGGCCATGCCGTCGTGCGTGGCGAGGAAGATGACTTGGTTGCCGTCGGTGAGGAGCGCGGTGATGAGTTCGTCGTCCTTGTCGATGCCGATGGCGATGATGCCGCGGCTCATGACGTTGGAGAAGTCCTTAAGCGCGGTCTTCTTTACCGTGCCGTTGCGGGTGACGAAGAGGACGTACTTCGACGCTTCGGTGAGGTCCTTGACCGGCAGGATGGTGACGACCTTCTCGCCGGGTTGCAGGTCGATGAGCGAGGCCATGGCCTTGCCCTTGCCCGCTGCGCCGACGTCGGGAACCTCGTAGATCTTGAGCCAGTAGACGCGTCCGCTGTTGGTGAAGCAGAGCAGATAGGCGTGGGTGGAGTCGATGATGAGCTGCGCGACGAAGTCCTCTTCACGCGTCTTCATGCCGAGACGTCCGGTTCCGCCGCGCCGCTGCTGGCGATAGATGGAGATGGGCGTGCGCTTGAGGTAGCCGGTGTTGGAGACGGTGACGGCGACCTGCTCGTCGGCGATGAGGTCTTCGAGGCCCAGTTCGGCGGTCTCGTCGAGGATCTGGGTGCGACGGGCGTCGCCGTACTTGTCGCGAATCTCGGTGAGTTCCTTGACGATGACGGCGCGCAGCTTGGCCTGCGAGGCGAGGATTGCTTCGTACTCGGCGATGGCGTCGCGGATGGCGCGCAGTTCGTTGAGCAACTCGTCGATGGAGAGCTGGGTGAGGCGATAGAGTTGCAATTCGAGGATGGCGTCGATCTGCTTGAGCGAGAGGATGAGCGTCGCCGTGGTGGCGAAGGTCATGTCGACGTGGTAACGCGATGGGTCGAGCGTGACGCCGGTAAGCTCGGTGCCGCGTAGGTTGATCGACTTGCCGGAGAAGTATTGAAAGAGATTTTCGCGAGCGGCGACGCGGGAATTGCTCTGGCGAATGATCTTGATGACGTTGTCCAGATGATCGAGCGCGATCTGGTAGCCGATCAGGATGTGTTCGCGGTCGCGAGCCTTGGCGAGGAGGAATGCCGTGCGACGACGCACGACCTCCATGCGATGCTCCAGAAAGGCGCGGATGGCGCCGTCGAGCGGGAGTTCCTTGGGCTGATTGTTGTGCACCGCGAGGAAGATCATCGAGAAGGATTCCTGCATCTGGGTGTGCTTGTGCAGTTGGTTCAGGACGATCTGGTGTTCGGCTCCGCGCTTGAGGCCGATGACGATTCTCATGCCGTCGCGGTCGGACTCGTCGCGGAACTCGTCGCGGGCGATGTCGGTGATGACGCCGTCGTTGACCAACTCGGCGATGCGCTCGATGAGCTTGGCCTTGTTGACCTGATAGGGGATCTCGGTGACGATGATGGCCTGACGACCGCCGGAGATGTCCTCGATGGCGCACTTGGCGCGCATGATGAAGCGTCCGCGTCCGGTCTTGTAGGTCTGCGGAATGTTGGTCTTGCCGAAGATGTAGCCGCCGGTGGGGAAGTCTGGACCCTTGACGTGTTCGAGGCAGAGTTCGAGGTCGCTGCGCTTCTCCTCCTCGGTGCGGCTGATGAGCGCGATGCAGGCGTTGACGACTTCGGTGAGGTTGTGCGGCGGGATGTTGGTCGCCATGCCGACGGCGATGCCCGAACTGCCGTTGATCAGCAGATTGGGAATCTTTGCGGGCAGTACGGTCGGCTCCAGACTGGATTCGTCGTAGTTCGGAGCCATGTCGACCGTGTCGTAGTCGATGTCGGCGAGCATCTCCCCGGCGATGCGGGTGAGGCGCGACTCGGTGTAACGCATGGCAGCGGCTGGGTCGCCATCGACCGAACCGAAGTTTCCCTGGCCATCGACCATGGGGTAGCGCAGGCTGAAGGGTTGCGCCAAACGAACCATGGTGTCGTAGATGGCGGAATCGCCGTGGGGATGGTAGTTACCCATGACGTGGCCGACGACCTTGGCGGACTTAGTGTACTTCTTGTTGAACTGTAGGCCCATCTCCTGCATTCCATAGAGGATACGGCGATGGACGGGCTTCAGTCCGTCGCGCACATCTGGCAGAGCGCGCCCAATGATGACCGACATGGAGTAGTCGAGATAGCTGCGACGCATCTCGTCCTCAATGTTGACGGGATAGAGAAACGCGGCTCCGCGCCCCTGCACCACGGCGGGGCCGTCTGGCGGCGGCGGTGGAGTCGCGCCGGCGGCTGCGTCCTTGGGTGCGTTCGCTGGATCGTTGGGGTCGTTCGGGTCTTGGGGAAAGAGTTCGTCAGCCATAATAGATAGCTCTATTATAGGCGTTCCAGCGGCGTTTCGGGGGGCGGGATGCAGGGATATGATGGCCTGCGATGCTTCGCGCAATTGCTTCTGGAATGAACGATTTTGTTGCTGCGCGAAGGGTAGAATCTACAGCAGTGTTTGTGGGAGGTGGGGCAGATGAGTTCCGATTGTGTTTTCTGCAAGATTGTCGATGGTCGTATTCCGGCAAAACGGATTGCCGAGGATGAGCTTTATCTGTGCTTTGCGGATCTGAACGCGCAGGCTCCGACGCATGTGCTGCTGGTTCCCAAGCAGCATATCGCCTCGCTGGCGGAGATCGCTCCGGAGCAGACGGAGTTGCTGGGATATTTGATGGCCAAGGCCGCCGAGGTGGCGCGCGAGGCGGGACTGGCGAAGGGCTATCGCGTGGTCATCAATACAGGCGTGGATGGCGGACAGACGGTCGATCATCTCCACCTGCATCTGCTGGGCGGACGCGCGATGCATTGGCCTCCGGGTTAGGTCTTTTGGGTTCCGGATCGCTGCGCGATCCAGAACCCCAAAATTTATAAGGGCGCGATTTGGCACACGTAAACGTGTGCCCGGTTCTTGCCTCGCTGGGAGGGCGGTTAGGAAAAGCAGATTCCTCCGCTTCGCTGCGGAATGACAAACAAAGACGAGAAGCAGATTCCCTTCGGGAATGACAAGCAAATAGGCAAAGAGCAGGCGCGGGCTGAAGCCCACGCCTGCTCTGGCGGCTTGTGGCACGCGTGAACGCGTGTCCTTCCGTTCGATGAATTATCGGAGCACTGCGATTCCGAAGATGGTCTAATGGAGTAGGGCTATTTTTTGATGGCTACTTGAAGTGGTTGCGACTGCGATGAGCTGATCCGCGGTCGGAAGGATGAGGCAGGGATGACGAAGGTAATTAAGAAGAACGAGGCCGAATTGGATTCGGCGAAGAGTTCTGATACTGGTGTGAATGCGGCTAAGAGCGCTGTCGTAGCGGTGAAGGTTGCTACGGCGAAGGCCGTGGCGGGAGTTAAGCCGCCGGTTGAGGATGTTGAAGTCAAGGGCGAGCGGCTACAGAAGATTCTGGCGGCGGCGGGGATCGCCAGTCGGCGCAAGGCCGAGGAGATCATTCTGGCCGGGCGGGTGCAGGTCAATGGCAAGATCGTCTCCGAACTTGGAACCAAGCACGACCCTACGCGTGACCACATCCGCGTGGACGGAAAGCTGCTGAAGGGGCCGGAGCAGCAACGCTACTACATGCTGAACAAGCCGCGCGGGTATGTGACTACGCTGAACGATCCAGAGCGGCGACCGACGGTTATGGACTTGATGGAGAAGCCCAAGGCTGGGCCGCATGGGGATCGTGTGCGGCTGTATCCGGTGGGGCGGCTGGACTATCTCTCCGAAGGACTGTTGTTGATGACCAACGACGGCGAGCTGGCCAATGCTCTGTCGAAGGCTGCGGCGGGCGTGGAGAAGACTTATCTGGTGAAGGTGAGCGGAGTTCCTCCGGCGGCAGGGTTGGAGCAGATTCGCCGGGGAATTGTGATCGATCGCGGACGGCTGGACGAGGTGCGGGCGGGACGGCGCGATCGCATCGTTACGGCTCCGGCGCGGGTGGAACTGGTGCGCGGGGGAGACAATCCGTGGTACGAGGTGACGCTGACCGAGGGCCGGAATCGCCAGTTGCGCAAGATGTTCGAGGAGATTGGCAATCATGTGGAGAAGATTCGCCGCATCGGATATGGTGCGCTGCGGCTGGATGTTCCTCCGGGGGAGTTCCGCGAACTGACGCCGGGTGAGGTGATGGCGTTGGGCCGCGTGGCCAAGGGCAAGAAGGTTGTGCCGAAGAAGAAGACGCCGGAGTTCTCCATGTTGAAGGCTCCGGTGAAGAAGAAGCCGAGCTTTCCGCGCCGCAGTGGAGCTAAGCCGGGCGGTCGGGTGAGACGCGGCCCAGCGAAGTAGATTCCTATCTAGTTGATTGAGTAGAAGGTCGGAGCGAGCTCCGGGATGTGGGAGAGATGCGCCTGTTGAGACTGCGGAAAAATTCGGTTCTGGCGCGGGGAGAAGAAGGCCCGTTGAAGCGATAGGGTTTATTCAGGGGGGAAGCCCCTGCTCCCTCCGAAGGTAAAACTTGGCTTTGGGGTGCGAGCATTCCCTCGGGGGCTAAAGCCCCATTGAAAGTAGGCGACTTACGGAGCGGCTAAAGCCGCTCCCTTTCAAAACAAGGCGTTTTTCGCAGTCTGTATGGCTGTTTTGCAATGTGGTGCGGGTTGCAGATTCGGTTTGACGAGAGTGGGTCGATAGGCCTAGAAGAATACTCGCAGATTTAATATTTTGAACAAGACGAAACCGGGTTGGATGGATCTAAATAGAGGTGTGGCCAGTGCGCTGAAACAGAATATAAAGGCGAACGGAGATTCGCCGATATTAGAGCATATTCGGTAATGGTGTAGACCGTCGTGGAGCGAATGTAAGCAGATTCCTTCGCTTCGCTGCGGAATGACAAGCAAATTGGTCTACGCCAATTCCGAAACGCTCGTAAGCGAATGGTAAGGATAGAGGTATGCTGTTGGGCCTGAGTTCGAGTCTAATCACTGAACAGTAAGCAACTGAGTAGGACGCAACTGAGCAGCAAAGGAGCGATACATCGTGGCGATTGAGCGTGCAACTTTTGGAGCTGGATGCTTTTGGGGCGTTGAAGCCCGTTTCGCAGAGATTCCCGGAGTGATCGATACAGCCGCAGGGTATGAGGGCGGCAACCTGGAACACCCGACGTATAAAGAGGTCTGCACCGACAGCACGGGGCATGCGGAGGTGGTGGAGGTGACGTTCGATCCGTCGCGCGTCTCCTACGACACGCTGCTGGACGCCTTCTTCGCAATGCACGACCCAACGCAGGTGAATCGACAGGGGCCGGACTGGGGTTCGCAGTACCGCAGCGTCCTCTTTGCGCGGTCGGACGAACAGATGTTGCAGGCGAAGGAGAAGATTGCAGAGCTGAACGCTACGGGGGCTTATCGCAAGCCGTTGGCGACTGCGGTGGAGGCCACGACCGGATTCTGGAAGGCGGAGGAGTATCACCAACGCTATCTGGAGAAGCGCGGCATGGTGAGCTGCCATATCTAGCTGGCGGGTTGAGTGGCGAAGGCGCGGCGGCGGATCCAGAAGGCTACGTTGACCAGCGCGATGAGGGCTGGGACTTCGATCAGCGGGCCGACGACCCCGACGAAGGCTTCGCCGGAGTTGAGGCCGAAGACGGCGACCGAGACGGCGATGGCCAGCTCGAAGTTATTGCCCGCAGCGGTGAACGAGAGCGCGGCGGATTGCGCGTAGTCCGCGCCCAGACGCTTGCCCATCCAAAAGCTGACCAGAAACATGATGAGGAAGTAGAGGACGAGCGGGACTGCGATGCGCGCAACGTCCAACGGCAGACGCACGATCAGATCGCCCTTCAACGAGAACATTACGACGATGGTGAAGAGAAGCGCGATGAGGCTGAGCGGGCTGATGCGCGGGAGGAAGTGCTCGCGATACCAGACCTCTCCGTTGCGGCGGATGAGCAGGGTGCGGGTGAGGAATCCGGCTGCGAAAGGGACGCCGAGGTAGAGGCCGACGCTCTTAGCGATCTGCTCGATGCCGATGGGGACGACGCTTCCTGCGAGGCCAAACCAGCGGGGCAGAATGGTAAGAAACGCCCAGGCGTAGAGGCTATAGAACGCGACCTGAAAGAGGCTGTTGAGTGCGACCAGGCCGGCGACGTAGTCGGTGTCGCCCTCGGCCAACTCGTTCCAGACCAGAACCATCGCGATGCAGCGCGCGATGCCGATGAGGATGAGTCCGCGCATGTAGGCGGGTTCTCCGCGCAGAAAGATGAGCGCGAGGACGAACATCAGGACGGGGCCGATGAGCCAGTTCTGCACCAGCGAGAGAGTGAGGACGCGCCGGTTGCGGAAGACCTCGGAGAGCTTCTCGTAGCGGACTTTGGCCAGCGGCGGAAACATCATGACGATCAGGCCGATGGCGATGGGAATGTTGGTGGTGCCGCTCTGAAAGCGGTTGACGAAGGACGAGACGTGCGGCACAAAGTGTCCCAGGCCGACGCCCAGAACCATGGCGAGAAAGATCCAGAGGGTGAGGTAGCGATCCAGAAAGGCGAGATGCTTGCGATGGAGCGGTGCGCAGATGGGCGGCATGGCTAGCGGGCCTTTCGGGCTGGGGCGGATTCGAGGGTAACGAGGCTGTCGGGTGGGCAGATGGCTTTGCTGAGGCGGGCGCGGTCGGATTGCATCAGGCGATCTTCGGCGAGCCACTTGAGAGTCTTGCGCAGGAGCTTTGCGGCTCCGGGATCTGCGGGAGGAGCGATGCGGTAGTGCATCCACTTGCCCGCGCGACGGCCTTCGACGATGCCTGCGCGTCGCAGATAGGCCAGATGGCGGCTGATCTTGGGCTGCGGCTGGGCGAGGATCTCGACCAGGGTGCAGACGCAGAGTTCTTCGTCGCCCATGAGGTTGAGCAGGCGCAGGCGGGTGAGATCGCCGAGGGCCTGAAAGAAGAGTTCCTTGTCGAAGTGGTCTTGTTTGGCTGGCATGGTTTATATATACGCCTTGACGAATATGTTAGCAAGGGATAAATTCGTTTTAGCGAATATGTTATTTGTCGTGGGACAGGTATTCCTTGCGAATGGTGTAGAGTGTTGCGGGACGAGCAAAATGCGGGGATTCTTCGCTGCGCTCAGAATGACAATAGTTTATTTACTCTACGGCAACAGGGAACATGCTGTAATAACGCTGGTTTTGAGGAGCTCACAATGACGCATTACAACGTTTTGTTTCTATGCACAGGGAACTCGGTGCGGTCGATTCTGGCTGAGGCGATTATGAATCACAAGGGCGGGGAGAGGTTTACTGCGTACAGCGCGGGGAGCCAGCCTGCGGGAGCGGTTCGCGCTGGGGCTCTGCGTCAGTTGGAGATGGCCGGGGTGAGTACGGACGGGCTGCGCAGCAAGTCGTGGGAGGAGTTTGCCGCTCCGGGTACGCCTCAGATGGACTTCGTCTTTACGGTCTGCGATAACGCGGCGCAGGAGACCTGTCCAGTGTGGCCGGGGCATCCGGTGACGGCGCACTGGGGAGTGGCGGATCCGGCGGCGGTGCTGGGCTCCACCGATGTGACCGACAGAGCTTATCGGGAGGCGTATGCGACGCTCGACCGAAGGATCTCGCTGCTGATGGCGCTGCCACTGGAGTCGCTGGATGCGATGGCGATCAAGCGGGAGTTGGTGAAGATTGGCGAGGTGAAGTGAGGTCTGTGGCGCAGGCTAGTTTTCTGAGTCAGTCGTTCGTTGAAGTTATAGGTCGGGCCTTCAGCCCTTGTTCTCCGTGTTGATGTATTACCTAGGCCTGCGGCCTAGGCTGGTATAGAACGGGCCTTTGGCCCTCGTCAAACAAGGGCAAAGACAAAGACAACGACAAGAACAACGGCCTTGGTGCGAGCTTTTTTGCATCCCACCCATAGCTGATGAAACCGCGATGGATGGGGCACCCGGCATTTCTGGTAACGGTGTAGCCCGCCGCACTGCGAAAAAAATACGGGGATTCTTTGCTTCGCTCAGAATGACAATTCATTCTTGGTTGATAGCAATTTCGGAAAATAAATTGTGCTGCGGGTTAATGACTCAGGACGCTAGTAGCGGGGGCGGAAGGCGTTGCGGACCTGATTGATGTCATGTCGGCGCTGGGGTGGACGCGAGGACTCTGCGGCGGAGAAGGGGGTGGAGGTGTCGGCGCCCTCGGGATAGAGGACGACGAAGCGGCCCGGGCCCTCGCCGCTGGAGGCGGTGGGGAGGCCGGATTCCTTCAGGATCAGGTGAAGCATGCGACGCTCGCGCGAGGTCATCGGGGAGAAGGCGTGGGGCTGGCCGGTGGCTTGTACGCGCTCAATGGCGGCGGCGGCGGAGGCGTGCATCTGACGGTCGCGGTTGGCCTTGAAGTGGTCGGCATCGAAGGCGATGCGGTCGTGCTCTTCGGCCTCCAGGCAAAGCATCTTGGTGGCGATATGTTCGAGGGCGTTGAGCAGTTCTCCGTTGCGGGCGGTGAGCAGAGATGTGTCCGGGCCGGTGAATTCAACGTAGAGCTGGCGCGGGGCATCCTGTGCGATCTCTGCGCCGGGCTGCTTGAGGGTGCGCGCCTTTACGGCGAAGCGTAGGCGCATACCGCCGCCGGTGATGAAGCTCTGGAGGAACTTTGCGATTGTCTGCGCGGCTTGTGTGGTCTCGTTCATGGGATATTATCGTCGTCCGAATAGAACTTATATCATTATTGGTTGCGGACCGTCGCGTCGAATACTGGAACGATCCTGCTAATTGTGTAGAGTGTCGCGGTACGAGCAGAATGCGGGGATTCTTCGCTACGCTCAGAATGACACTAATTCTATATGGTGCTGGCTTCTAGATGGTGCTGGCGTGGCGGAGGGGAATCCCTTGCGCCACGCCAGACACGGCCTACTTGCGACCTTGAATGGTGGTGGCCTTGCGGCGGGCTCGTTTGGCGGCGACCTCGCGCATCTCTCGGCCCAGCGAGGTGCGGTTCATCACCTGCTGCTGTAGGATGCTGATGAGGTTTCCGACCGACCAGTAGAGAGCCAGACCAGAGGCGTAGTTCCATGTCATGTAGCCGGAGAAGGCTGGCATCATGAAGGCCATCATGCGCTGCTGTGAGGGATCGACTCCCGGCGACGGGGTGTAGTACTGGACCAGAAACATGGAGACGATCATCAGGATCGGCAGGATGTGGTAGGGGTCTGGGGCCTGTAGGTCGGGCAGCCAGAACCAGTGCGCATGGCGTAGCTCGACGACCTTGGGAAGCATGTAGAAGAAGGCGATCATCAGCGGCATGGTGATGAGCGTGGGGATGCAGCCGCCGAACATGTTGACGCCGTTGTCGCTTTGCAACTTCATAATCTCGGCGTTCATCTCGTTGCGCTTGGGGTCGGTGACCTTGAGCTTCTTGTACTTCTCCTTGATGGCGTCCATCTGCGGCTGGATGCGCTGCATCTGGAGGGCGCTGTGCATGGTCTTGATGCGGAAGGGAAGCATCAGGAGATTGATGACCACGGTGAGAATGACGATCGACCAGCCCCAGTTGGAGACGATGTGCGAGTGAATGAACTGGAGGGAGAGGAAGAGGAACTTGCTGATGTAGCTCCAGAAGCCGAATTCGAGGACCGGCTCAAGCGAGATGTGGGAGTCGGTGGCGTGGACGCTCTTTAGTACGCTGATGGCCTTGGGTCCGACGAAGATGCGCGTCTCGGTGGGGTCGTTGACGTTGCCCAGAGCTGCGCCGACGATCGGCTCCATCAGAGCCTTGGTGGCCGGTTCGTTGGAGCCGAAGCCGACTCGCTTGATGGTCTTCGAGACGTCGAGCGAATTGTTCTGCGTGATGACGGTCGCGCTGGCTGGAGTGTCCGGCAGGAAGATGGCGGCGAAGAAGGGATCGGCTACTCCGGCGAAGTCGAAGGGGCCAGAGAGGGAGTTGCCGGAGGAGACCTTCTTGGCGTCGATGTGGTCGAAGGCTCCGTTGCGATACTGGTCGAACTGGGAGCCGGTGTAGGCGGTCTGGTTGGGCGTCTCATTCTGATCGCCAAAGCCGCCGGGCCAGGCGATGAGCGCAGGGACGGGAACTCCGGCGCGGGTGACCGAGACCGAGGCGTGCAAGACGTAGCTGGCGTCAAAAGTAAAGGTCTTGGTGGCTATCAGATTGCCGCTGGAGTACTGGAAGGTCAGCGTGGCCGGAGCGGAGAGCTGGCCGGTCTGCGAGGGGAGGAACAGCGCCTGATTAAGCGTACTGGCGATGGAGCCATCCGTAGTGGTCAGCGAGAGCGGGTAGCCGTACTGCGCCGCTGCCTGCTGGTGAATGATGTCCAACGGCTTGCCGTCCAGATCCTTGAACTGCTTGAGGATCCAACTGGTGACCTCGGCTCCGCGGTTGGAGAAGGTGATGCGGTAGAGGTCGTTCTCGACGACGGTGGTCTGCTCGGCAGCGGCCTGCACGGCGGGGGCGGCGGACTGAGCTGCGGCAGTCTGCGGCGCGGACGCGAGGCTGGGCGTCGGCTGGGCCAGTTGCTGCTGGGTGGTCTGCTGTGCGGAGGAAGACGGCGGTGGGGTCGTCTTGGAGTGGTAGTAGTTGACGCCGAGGAAGACGGCTAGAAGGATGATCACCAGGGTCATCATCGAGCTGCTGTCTTGACCGCCTTGCTGATTCGGGTTGCTGAACTCTGCCAAAGGGTACTTCCTATTCTGTTGAAGAAAAAGTTGCGGCTGCGGAGGTGCAAGCCCGCTCGCTCTATGGTAAATGGTCTGCGTCGGTTTTGGAGGCGTGCGTTGGATTGCAGCCAGATGAATTCGCAGGATTTGTGTGGGGGGAGTCTCGTTCCGGGACGGGATCGAGGCCGCCGACGCCCCAGGGATGGCAACGCGCCAGTCGGCGCAGAGCGAGCCACGAGCCGCGAATCAGGCCAAAGCGAGAGATGGCAATGTAGGCGTACTCCGAGCAGGTAGGGAGATAAAGGCACTGCGAGGGGTTGACTGCATGGAGAAGGGGCGAGAGCAGGGACTTATACAGGCGAAAGATGCGGCGTAGGGTGCGGTCTCTCATCGGATGCCTCCTCTCCCAAGCGTCTGGATTGATTCTATCGGTATGGATTGGCTCGGGGAGAAGCGATCCTGCGGGTTACAAATTTCTGGGCTGTGCCGGGAGTTGGCGGGTGGCTAGCTTCTGGATGGTACGGAAGACGGTGGCCAACTCGCGTTCCAGAGTCGGGAAGTCGAGGTCGATGACGCTGCGGCGGGGATGCAGGATGACATCGACCGGAGCTTCGAGCAGCGGGAGTTGGTGGCGGATGGCCTCGCGCATACGACGCTTGATGCGGTTGCGATCGACCGCCTTGCCCATGACCTTGCCGACGGTGAGGCCGACGCGCGGGGAGTCTGGCGCGGCGTGGCGCAGCAAAGTGCCGTCCGCGCCGAGGGGCGGACGGAGAGCGAAGAAGTAGCTCATCTGCTTGCTGAACTGCTTGCGGCTGGCGTTATACACGCGCTGGTAATCGGCGTGTTTGCGCAGACGGCAGAGGATCCACTTCGGTTGGGTCGTGTCTGGATGCGCCATATCTCAGCTTGCCAAGAACAAACACAAAGAAGCTCCGTGATCCGATTGATCTGCGGAGCAGCTTATGTTCAGCCTGTGTATAGAGCATTTTCGCTAACGGTGTAGAGTGTTGCGCCACGAGCAAAATGCGGGGATTCTTCGCTACGCTCAGAATGACAAACAAAGCAAAGCAGATTCCTCCGCTTCGCTGCGGAATGACAAACAAGCTTTGCTGCGGAATGACAAACAAGCTTTGCTGCGGAATGACAAACAAATTGACCTACACCGATTTATAGAATGCTGTAATCCTCATGCAGCGCGTAGATTCATGCAAACGCATGGGGATGCAGACCTCTGCTAGTCGCGGAAGCCTGCGCTGACGGCGATCTTGTGACGGCCCTTGGCGCGTCGGCGGCTGAGAACGGCGGCGCCGGCCTTGGTCTTCATGCGGGTAAGAAACCCGTGGGTCTTGGCACGGTGGCGGCGGTTCGGTTGGAAGGTACGCTTCGGCATTGATTCGGCTCCTGCTTCGATCTTGTTGAAAAAGTTCCACAGCTCGCTCTTGTCGAGAAGCGCTGGGGCAACAGTCTCTCAGTATACCTGAGCGAAGCTGGCTACGGAGGATAAAAGTTGGCTGGGCGAGCTTTGGGGGCGATTTTTTTGAGCGGAAGACGGCGCGTGGGAGGCTCGCGGGGGGATTCTTCACAAGGAATGGTGCAACCTGATTTTAATCTAAAAATCGGTTGAAAACGGGCCTGAAATACGTGCTACCATCAAACCCGCTTACCAAAGTTGGTTTTTACGTTCTGTGAATCTCGCTTTGGTCGGCATGGTCGTTTCTCTTCGCGTCGAGGTTTGGAGTTCAGCGCGGAGACCTCCAGCAAATTGCTTCATCTTTCCACACACCTTTATGGGCTGTGCGGGATTATTGTTCCTGTTTTTTTGTTATTTTTCTCATTTTATTGCGCAGTCTTTCCGTTTGTTCGTTGTCGTTATTTTGCTAAGAGTTCGGGTTGCAAGGTTATCTCGGATCAAAAAAATACTTGGAAAAAATCCAAGAAGGAATTGAATCAGTATGTCATTCGTCCCCACAGCCACCGCAGTTTTGAATCAATGGGTCCGCATTCTCGCTGCGCTGGAGAAGAAGATCAATCGCCAGTCGTACGAGACCTGGCTGAAGCCCACGCGCTTCTCGCATGTAGAGGGAAAGACGCTGTATGTGCGCATTCCTTCAGCGGAGTTTCAGCACCTGGGCGAGAAGTATGCGGATCTGATTCAGGAGGCGATCGACAACCTCGCTCTGGACATCGAGACGGTGACTTTTACTACTCCCGAGAAGGATCCCAGCGCGCCGCGAGTGCGTGAGGACGGAGGGTTTGCTCCGGTCTCGACGCAGAACTCGAATGCTCCGATTGCGCGGCGGACAAATGGTTCGGCTCCGGTTGGGCCCTCGCCGGAACAGTCGCGCTTCGACTGGAACACGGCCTCGCAGTTGAACCCGCGCTACCAGTTTGACGCGTTTGTGATTGGCAACGGAAACCAGTTTGCCATGGCCGCCGCACAGGCCGTCGCAGAACGCCCCAGCAAGGCCTACAATCCGCTATTTCTGTACGGCGGGGTCGGGATGGGCAAGACACATCTGATGCACGCCATTGGGCACGATGTGAAGCGGCGGCAGCCACACTCGTCAATCTGCTATGTGAGCGGCGAGAAGTTTACCAACGAGATGATCGACTGTGTGCGCTACCAGAAGATGACCAGCTTCCGCGACAAGTTCCGCACGGTGGACGTGCTACTGATCGACGACATTCAGTTTCTGGCAGGCAAGGAGCGCACCCAGGAGGAGTTCTTCCACACCTTCAATGCGCTGCACGAGAGCGTCAAGCAGATTGTGATTGCCAGCGACCGGCCTCCGAAAGAGCTGGCCGACTTTGAGGATCGTCTGCGCTCGCGCTTTGAGTGGGGTCTGATCGCCGATATTCAGCCGCCGGATCTGGAGACCAAGGTCGCGATCTTGCAGAAGAAGGCGGAGTCCGAACAGACGCAGTTGCCGACGGATGTGGCTCTGTTTATCGCGTCGAACGTGCGAACCAATGTGCGCGAGTTGGAGGGCGCGCTGGTGCGGCTGATCGCGTGGTGCTCGATGCACGGCGTAGAGATTACGCTGGCCGTGACGCAGCAGTGCCTGAAGCAGTTCATCGATACGCAGGTGCGCAAGATCACGATTGACGCGATTCAACGGGCCGTGGCGGAGCAGTTCGGGATGCGCGTCGCCGAGTTGAAGCAGAAGAGCAACTCGCGACAGATTGTGGTGCCGCGGCAGATTGCGATGTATCTGGCCAAGCAGTTGACCGAGGCCTCGTTGCCGGAGATTGGGCGGCAGTTCGGCGGCAAGCACCATACCACCGTGATGCACTCGATCGGCAAGATCGACGAGCAGAGACGCGGGGACAAGGATCTGAATCGCACCGTCAACAAGTTGATGGAGACGTTGAGCTAAACAGGCTCTGTCTATAGAGCATTTTAGGCAATGGTGTAGATCATGCTGCGACGAGAAGAAGCAGATTCCTCCGCTTCGCTGCGGAATGACAAACAGGTTGGTTTATAGCTATTCCTAAAATGCTCTATGACGTAGAGTGTTGTGGCGCGAAGAGAAACGCAGATCCTTCGATTCGCGCCTTGCGCTCGCTCAGGGGTTTTATGTCTCTATAACAATTGTGGAAATTCTCATAATTCACGGCAGAATTATAGGTCGGGCTTTCAGCCCTCAGTCTCAGTGCTGTTCGTTTACCTAGGCCTTCGGCCTAGGCTAAATATAGAACGGGCCTTTGGCCCTTGCCAGACAACAACAAAGGCAACAGCAACAGCAAAGACACCGGCAACAGCAAGAACAACGGCACTTGGTGCGAGTTTTTTTACATCCCACCCATCGCTGATGAAACCGCGATGGATGGGGCCCCCGGCATAAAGGCCCCTGTTTTCAGGAGTTTTCAGTGGGCTGAAGCACACTGCTCCCTCCGGAAACAATCTACATCTGTAGTAATAACGCTCTTTGCGAAACATTATCCAACGCTGTGGGTTTGCAACTATAGTTATTCGGAGATGGAGTGTGCGTGGCCGAGAGAGTGGCCTGCACCGTTGGTTTGTCAGGCGTTGGGTTCAGGCGTGAGTCGAGTCAGGCTGGGGCGAGATGAAGAAACTGTGGGTCGTGGCTGCGGTGATGGTCTCTCTGGCGGGTGGAGCGATGCTCGCGCAGAAACCTGCTGCGGCTAAAACTGCGGGTTCCGGCTCCACGGCTGGCAAGGTTGATCCTGTCTATGAGAGCGCGGCGGCGGTGGTTTCGCAGAACCGTGTTGACGAGCTGGTCTTTGCCCACTGGAAGCAGGTGGGGGTGCAGCCTGCGCGGCTTTGCTCGGATGCAGTCTTTGTGCGGCGGGCCTATCTGGATGTGATTGGTACGTTGCCGACGCAGGTGGAGACGCAGAGGTTTCTGGCAGACACGGCTCCGCAGAAGCGTAGTCGGCTGATCGACGAGCTGCTGGAGCGCGACGAGTTTGCCGACTACTGGGCGATGCGATGGAGCGATACGTTGCGCATCAAGGCCGAGTTCCCCATCAATCTGTGGCCCAATGCGGCGCAGAGCTATCATCACTGGATTCGCGAGGCGCTGCATGAGGACATGCCCTATGACCAGTTTGCGCGGGAGATGCTGACGGCTAGCGGAAGCGACTTTCGCGAGGCTCCTGCGAACTTCTATCGCGCGATGCAGGACAAGAGTCCGAGGACGATTGCGCGCACAGTGGCGCTGACCTTCATGGGGACGCGGGCAGAGAACTGGCCTCCGGAGAAGCTCGACCAGATGGCCGTCTTCTTTGCGCATGTAGGCTACAAGCCGACGCGGGAGTGGAAGGAGGAGATCGTCTTCTTCGACCCGACTGGCGAGCAGGGCGGGGTGAAGCGGACTCCGGCGGAGTTGGCTGCGGTGAGCCTGCCGCTGAGCGCTGTGCTGCCCGATGGGAAGAAGGTGCGGCTGGCGGAGGATCAGGATCCACGCAGGGTCTTCGCCGACTGGCTGACGACGCCGGAGAATCCGTGGTTTAGTCGGGCGATTACGAATCGCGTCTGGTTCTGGCTGATGGGGCGCGGACTGACGTCTGATCCTGACGAGACGGGGCCGGGAGCCAAGGTCGAGAACGCCGCGTTGCTGGACTATTTGCAACAGGAGCTGGTGCGCTCGCACTTCAATTTGAAGCAGATTTATCGGCTGATATTGACCTCGGAGACCTATCAGCTCTCGTCGATTCCGGTGGGAGATGGAGTGAAGAGTCGGGCGAACTTTGCCTCGTATGCGCCGCGACGGCTGGATGCGGAGGTGCTGATCGACGCGCTGTGTCAGGTGACGGGGACGAGCGAGGACTACTCCAGCGCGATTCCTGAGCCGTACACGTTTATGCCCGAGGGGACGCGAGCGATCAGCCTGCCCGATGGGAGCATTACAAGCTCGTTTCTGGAGTTGTTTGGCAAGCCAGCGCGCGATACTGGGCTGCAATCGGAGCGCAATAATACGTTCAACGACGCGCAGAGATTGCACATGCTGAACTCCTCGCATGTGCAGAAGAAGATTCAGCAGGGGCCTGCGTTGCAGGATCTGGTGCGTGGCGCGAAGAACAACGACGATCTGGTGAATTCGCTCTATTTGACGGTTCTTTCGCGAAGCCCATCGAACGACGAACGAGCATCCGCCAAGCAGAAGCTGCAGGGCGGAGGGCGGCGCGAGGCGGTGATGGATATGACTTGGGCCATGTTCAATAGCACGGAATTTTTGTATCGGCATTGAGGGATGGTGGGAGCGGCGCGTGGAGCGGGCAGAGGCAGATTCCCTTCGGGAATGACAAACCAAAGGGCTGCGGACGTGACAGATTAAATTGGGCGGACGAGATTGGCCGGGCCTGAAGGAAAATTGAAGTTGGAAGGGATGTTGCCATGACCGAAAAAGAGATTTATGGGACGGAACCGGCGATCCGCTCGATGACGCGGCGGAGCTTGATGCAAGGCTCATTTTTGAGCGCAGCGGCTTTGTTGGCGCGGGGATTCTCGCTGCCTGCGTGGGCGTCGGAACCGGCTCCGCTGGTGACGATGGGCAAGGCCAAGTCGGTGATCCAGATCTGGATGTGGGGCGGACCAGCGCATCTGGATACCTTCGACCCCAAGCCGGAGGCGGGATCGGACTACAGCGGGCCGCTCGACCATCCGATTGAGACCAACGTGAGCGGGATGCGGATCAGCGAGCTGCTGCCACTGCTGGCCAAACAGGGCGATAAATATTCGCTGATTCGCAGCATGACGCATGGACTCTACTCGCACGAGACGGCCTCCTACACGGTGCAGACGGGGCGGCTGAGCGGTGGACACGACGTCTTCCCTAATGTTGGCGCGGTGGTCTCGCTGTTCAAGAGCTACAAGGCCGGGTACAAGGGGCTGATTCCTCCGTACATTGTGCTGACCGAGCCGCAGGGGCGATTCGCCGAAGAGGGGTTCATGGGGCAGCAGTACAAGCCCTTCGCGACTGGAGGCGATCCGAATCAGGCGCGCTTTGCGGTGGAGGGCGTGGTGGTTCCGGGAGTGACGGATCAGCGGCAGAAGGATCGTCGGGCGCTGCTGCATCAGATGGACTCGCTGGGGAATTCGCTGAAGGACGATCCGCAGGTGTCCGCGCTGAACACGACCGAGAGGCAGGCCTATGAACTGATTCTGGGCGACGCGGGAAAGGTCTTCGACCTGTCGCAAGAGAAGGACGAACTGCGCGATCGCTATGGAAGAACGACCTTTGGGCAGTCATGTCTGGCGGCGCGGCGACTGGTGGAGAAGGGCGTTCCTTACGTCACGATCAACTACAACGCGGGCTGGGACACGCATAAGCAGAACTTCCAGACGATGCGGCGCAGGCTGCCGGAGATGGACAAGGGGCTGTCAACCCTGTTGCAGGATCTGTCGGATCGCGGGCTGCTGGAGAGCACGGTGGTGTGGTGGTGCGGCGAGTTTGGACGCACGCCGAAGGTTGCGTGGGAGGCTCCGTGGAACGGCGGACGAGGACACTGGGGATCGGTCTTCAGCGCGATGGTTGCGGGAGGAGGATTTCAGGGCGGGCATGTGATCGGCTCGTCGGACGCGCGCGGCGAAGAGGTGAAGGATAGGCCGGTCTATCCGCTGGATCTGATCGGAAGCATCTATCGCCAGATGGGGATTCCGGCGGACGCGCGGCTACCCCACCCGGAGGGACTCGACGTGACGACGATTCCATCGAAGGCGGAGGGTCTGCCGATGGCAGGGCTTCTGAAGGAGTTGGTGTGATGCGAGCCGGTGCGACGTGGGCGAGGAGACAACTCGTTGCTGGGCTGGTGACGCTTGCGTTAGCGGGGCTTGCTGCGTCGGCGTGGGGGCAGCAGAATGCGCCGCACATTGGCTATGTCTATCCGGCGGGCGGGCAGCAGGAGTCAAGCTTTGAGGCGGTTGTTGGCGGGCAGTTTCTGAACGGCGTCAAGGGTGCGATGATCTCCGGCGACGGAGTACGCGTGATGGTTCTGGAGAGCGTCAAGCCGCTCCAGCAACAGCAGGTCAGCGCTTGGCGAGATCGGCTGAAGGAGTTGAATGAAAAGCGACGCGTGACTCTGGGAGGCAAGCCTGGCGCGGGCGCGAATGGCGCGAATCCTGCGACAACCGCTCTAGCGAGTGCGAATGTTTCCGTGCCGAATACTCCAGCAACGAATGTTCCAGCAACGACAGGGGGTTCCGTCAAGGCGAATGCTTTCGCAAATGCGGGGGATGCGCTGGCTGGCGGCTCTGCTTCTGCTACAAGCTCTGCTCCTGCTCCATCGGCGGCTGTTGCGAATGGAACTACGGCTGTGGCTAGCACTGCGCCGGTGGTCTGGACCGCCGCCGACCAGCACGAGGCCAACGAGATTCGCCTGATGCTGGCGCAGTATCAGAAGCGCACACAGAATCCGGCTATTGGCGAGAAGGTGCGCTTGCAGATCACCGTCGAGCACAATGCGTCGGCGGGAAAGCGCGAGCTGCGGCTGGTGACTGCGAACGGAGCGACCAATCCAATCTACTTCTATGTGGGACGCCTGCCGGAGTGGAGAAAGCTTCCGGCGGGCACGGTCACCGAAGCGGAGATCAACGAACAGGGCGATCTGCGTCGAAACTCGAATAATCCCTTGCCCACGCCAGTCGTGGACGTGACGGCGCCGCTGATTATCAACGGTCAGGTTGCGGCGGGAGGGGTGGATCAGTATCGCTTTGCGGCGCACAAGGGCGAGCGGTTGGTGATTGCGGCCAGCGCGCGTGAGTTGATCCCGTACATCGCCGACGCGGTTCCGGGATGGTTTCAGGCCTCGCTGACGCTCTACGACGCGAACGGCAAGGAACTGAAGTACGCCGATCACTATGGATTCCATCCTGACCCGGTGCTTCTCTATGAGATTCCGGCGGATGGAATGTATACCGTCGCGATTCACGATTCGATCTATCGCGGGCGAGAAGACTTTGTCTATCGCATGATGCTGGGTGAGGTTCCCTTTGTGACCGCGATGTTTCCGTTGGGCGGATATGCCGGAGACAAGACCAAGGTGGAGTTTGCGGGGTGGAACCTGTCGCAGACGCACTTGACCGAACACTCCGGCGAGAAGCAGAAGAGCATACAGACGCTCTCGGTGGGCGAGGAGGAGTTCAATGCGCGGCCCTTCGCCTTCGACACTTTGCCGGAGATGACGGTGAAGGGCAGTATTCAGACCCGGGAGAAGGCGCAGAGGCTGGTTTTGCCGGTCATCGTGAATGGGCGGGTGAGCCAGCCGGGCGAGGAGGAGTTCTTTCAGTTCAAGGGGCGCGCCGGGCAACAGATAGAGGCTGAGGTAATGGCGCGCAGGCTCGATTCGCCGCTCGACTCGGTGCTGACGCTGACCGACGCCAGTGGCAAGGTGTTGGCGGCCAACGACGACTTCTTCGACGAGAGCGAAGGGCTGATTACCGATCATGCCGATTCGCGGATTCTGTACAAACTACCCGCCGATGGGAACTACTTTCTGCGGCTGAATGATAGTCAACGCAACGGCGGGCCGGAGTTTGCCTACCGGCTCCAGGTGAGTCCCGCAGAGCCGGACTTCGAGCTGCGAATTACTCCGTCGAATATCAATGCGCGCGCGGGGACGGTGGTGCCGATTACGGTTCACGCACTGCGCTTGGGAGGTTTCGACGGCGACATCGTGCTTCGACTGAAGGACGCTCCGCAGGGGTTTCAACTGGGCGGCGAGGTTATTCCCGGCAACCAGTCGGAGATACAGATGACGCTGAATATGCCGGAGTTGGGAGGCAATCGCACCAGCCATCTGACGCTGGTGGGCGAGGCCACGATTGCGGGCAAGCAGGTGCAGAGGACGAGCGTTCCCGCAGACGACTGGGAGCAGGCCTTCTTCTTTCACCATCTGGTGGAGACCAGCGAGATGCTGGTCACTGTAAACGGCCAGCAGAAGAGGCCACCGTGGATGGGCGCGCATTGGGATCGTCCGCTGGAGATGGGCAAGGGAAGGCCAGCGGTGCTGAAGTTCAATCTATTACTGCCGCCGACTGCGCCGCCAAAGTTTGCCCTGAGCGATGCTCCAGAGGGGATTGCGGTCGATCATGTGGAGCCGATGAATGGAGGATTCGCAGTCTATGTGACGGCGGATAAGGCGAAGACTGGGCTACGGGGGAACCTGATCCTGTCCATGATTACGGATCGGCCCAATCCACAGGCCAAGGGGAAGGTGAATACGCTGACGGTACAACTTCCTGCGATTCCATTCGTCGTCGTTGCTCCGGCGGTGCAGCCTGCGGGGAATACGCCGCCGCTGCACAGCGCTTTGCAGTAACAGTAAGGTGCTAAACATTTTTTGTAGCAATAACAGCTTTTGCGCAGTAACAACCAAGGGAGATAGAGCAATGCCAACTGATACGGAGACACCAAGAGAGACGCACACGCCGATAGCACGAACCGCCATCACCAACCTGAAGGTTCTGGACGAAGCGCCCGACTATGGCAGCGCCTTCTCGCGCGGACTGCGACTGGAGTTCAATGGAGTGACAATGCTGATGATCTCGGGTACGGCCAGCATTGATGAGCATGGCAATTCGGTTCATATCGGCGACTTCTGCGCGCAACTGCGGCGCACCTTCGACAACATTACCGCGCTGCTCGAAGCGGAGGGCGCGACCTGGAAGCATATTGTGCGGACACGCTGCTTTCTGCGCGATATTGATCGCGACTACGCGGACTTCAATCGGGTTCGGAATGAGTTCTTTCACGAGCAGGGACTGAATCCGTATCCTGCGTCGACCGGAGTGCAGGCGAAGCTCTGCCGCCCCGAGCTGTTGGTGGAGATCGAAGCTATGGCGATGTTTCATACGAACAAAGGGGAGTAGAGGATAAGGGATGGAAGGCTGAGCGCGCTTATTAGAAGGGCGCTTAGCTATGTGCCTGTATGTCATAGATGTAAATAGGCTTGCTGGATTGAGGTGAGACTGGGGAACGGCTATTTATCATTATTGGGGGCGGTGCGTTCTTGGCGAAAATTAGAAAAATTGCGCAATGCACAGGTTCTCCACAGCTTTGGGTTGCATGACAGGAGTGTTACTGATACTCTTTGGAAGTTGCAAGTGAACGAGCGGTTGGTTACACGCTCCAAACGAGCAAATAGTAAGAGTTACAGCTTGCAAAGAGTGGGAAAGTCTGATACTCTTGAAAAGTTGCAAACAGCAAGACGGACGTAAACACTGGGCCGGGCTGAGAGCAGCAAAGCAAGTCGTTTGCATAGGGTAAGAAAGTCTGATACTCTTAGTAAGTCGCAAACAGTAAGACGAACGGCGGTACAGTTCGAGGTTGTAAGCAGTAAAGTGCAGAACTTGCAAAGAGTGTGAATGTTTGATACACTTAGAAAGTTGCAAGTGAGCGGTTGGAAGTAGCAACCGAGTAGTAAGCAACATAGCTTCGCACCTCGGCTATATTGGGCGGCTTGATTGGCTGCCTGCCAAGGGTACGACGGAGCGCAGTCCAAGCGTTTGATCGGTTCTGGCCAGGATGTAAAGGCCGACCGGCACCCAAACCCAAGCCACTGCAGTTGAAAGGAAGTTCAGGAGCTAAGTGCTCCGCGCCCGCTTGTCGGGCGTCTGGATATTTTGATTTATTGCGCTGTGTGAATCTGTGCTGAGTCTGTTTGGCGGGTAACGCTAAAGGGTGTTTCAGGTAGCTTTCGAGTCGAGCGTCAAACTTTGAAAAGTTTGGCTACGGGCTTGACAGGCGAGTGAAACTTTGATATTCTTAGAAAGTTCGCGCAAAACGTCACTCGCTGCCGAGTGGCTCTCGATGATCCGACTGAATGGGTTGTAAGTTCAGCAAGGATATGCACTAAAATGCCGAGAGTTGCTACCGAAAAGCGGTAAGTACATAGACGGTTCACATAGCGCCTCAAGTTCGAGGACACATATTCGACTTCGGTTGAGTAGGTCCTTGATCCAAAGCTGCCCGCTCAGGCGGAAGCAGTTCGGATCTTTGACAACATAGTTGAACGTGCCAGTCGTGAGATGATGCAGAATTTGGTTTAGTCATTCTCACTAGTTATAAACCTCCAGCTCTTTCGAGCAGCTGGGGGCGCTCGATCCACCCCGACCCCTGTCGCTGTGGTGGCGAGCAAACCAAGATTAAACGAGAGTTTGATCCTGGCTCAGAATCAACGCTGGCGGCGTGCCTAACACATGCAAGTCGCACGAGAAAGGGTAGCAATACCTGAGTACAGTGGCGCACGGGTGAGTAACACGTGAATTATCTACCTCCGAGTGGGGAATAACTGAGAGAAATCTTAGCTAATACCGCATAACACTTACGAGTCAAAGCAGCAATGCGCTTGGAGAGGAGTTCGCGGCCGATTAGTTAGTTGGCGGGGTAATGGCCCACCAAGACGATGATCGGTATCCGGCCTGAGAGGGCGCACGGACACACTGGAACTGAAACACGGTCCAGACTCCTACGGGAGGCAGCAGTGGGGAATTTTGCGCAATGGGGGAAACCCTGACGCAGCAACGCCGCGTGGAGGATGAAGCCCCTTGGGGTGTAAACTCCTTTCGATCGGGAAGATTATGACGGTACCGATATAAGAAGCCCCGGCTAACTTCGTGCCAGCAGCCGCGGTAATACGAGGGGGGCAAGCGTTGTTCGGAATTATTGGGCGTAAAGGGTGCGTAGGCGGTTTGGCAAGTCTTATGTGAAATCTTCGGGCTCAACTCGAAGTCTGCATGAGAAACTGCCGGGCTTGAGTATGGGAGAGGTGAGTGGAATTTCCGGTGTAGCGGTGAAATGCGTAGATATCGGAAGGAACACCTGTGGCGAAAGCGGCTCACTGGACCATAACTGACGCTGATGCACGAAAGCTAGGGGAGCAAACAGGATTAGATACCCTGGTAGTCCTAGCCCTAAACGATGATTGCTTGGTGTGACGGGTACCCAATCCCGCCGTGCCGTAGCTAACGCGTTAAGCAATCCGCCTGGGGAGTACGGTCGCAAGGCTGAAACTCAAAGGAATTGACGGGGGCCCGCACAAGCGGTGGAGCATGTGGTTTAATTCGACGCAACGCGAAGAACCTTACCTGGGCTCGAAATGTACCGGAATCCGGCAGAAACGTCGGCGTCTAGCAATAGACCGGTATATAGGTGCTGCATGGCTGTCGTCAGCTCGTGTCGTGAGATGTTGGGTTAAGTCCCGCAACGAGCGCAACCCTTATCTTCAGTTGCTACCATTTAGTTGAGCACTCTGACGAAACCGCCTCGGAT
>Ga0302274_10000163_pt1 | contig 69366 bp, 52 predicted proteins | sample III_Bog_N2_1_FD_198755 | JGI IMG/M metagenome (GOLD analysis project Ga0302274, IMG submission 198755) | Peat permafrost microbial communities from Stordalen Mire near Abisko, Sweden - III_Bog_N2_1 | ecosystem: Environmental > Terrestrial > Soil > Wetlands > Peat | place: Sweden: Abisko...
ACACTGCCGGTATCGGGCCGCGACGACGGCCCCGCGCGCCCATGCGCGCGAAGCCAAGGGCGCGGATGCGCCCGCCCGGCGTCTGAGGGCAGCCTTGATGAGTCAACATCAAGGCTCGAGGGTATGATACCGGCGAGCTATAACGATGACACACTGCCGGTATCGGGCCGCGACGACGGCCCCGCGCCCCCATGCACACGTACATCGGCGCGTACACGTACACAGACACCGGCCCAATGGCACAACCGGCTGGCGCGACTGCTGATTCTCGCCCTGCTGATCACGACTCCATCGGGATGCGCTCCGGTGCTGTTGCCCATGGCGGCGGTCTCGGGAACCGCCATGGCCGGAGGCATGCTCTATCGGCAACGGGGCGGAGCCTTGGACTTGGGGATTGGCACCCAAGGCGCGCGCCTCGTGTGGGCGGTGCCCACCGGCCTGTTGGTGGCAGGTCTTGCTGGGGCATGGTGGTTGGCACCTCTCGTTGCCGGAACGACCTTCGCCGGGCAGCTTTTCGGACATGCTGCACACCAGCGCAGTGGTGCCGGCCTGGATGATGAACCCGCCGACTACCGGCAAACCACGCCTCTGACCGATTGGCTTGAAACGGTCTTTGGCCCCTATGACCGAGCGTGGCCATCCTGGCGCAAGGAGCTTTGGCATTATGCCGGCTCCAGCGAAATCGAACTGATACGGGCAACGCTCATTGTGGCCCCGGCTTTGGCCTTTGATCCTGGTTTGGGATGGGCGATCCTGACCGGACTGTTCCCGGCCTATGAGATCGGCTGGCGCCTTCCTTCCGATCAGCCCTATTTGAAACAAGGCACCGAGGTTGCCGAGTTTCTGGTGGGGGCCTCCCTATTTCTGGTTTTGACCCTGGCCGCCGGCCTTCCTTGAGACCGGCGAGCCCTGATACTGACACATCGCCGGTCCTCGGGCCGCGACGGCGGCCCCGCGCGCGAAGCTGCCATACCGCATTTGCATTGGAAATCGGTCAGATCGTTGCAATCTCACTCTTCAGAAGTGATCGTAACGCCATCGCACGATCGCCTGAGCGCGGTTTCCCCTACTGCAGCTTAGGTTCCCGACGGAGCTTCGGACGCCCGGTCTCCCCCCAGACCGGGCGTCACCATTTCCGGGATGTCCAGCATCACCATTTCGGCAGCGCCCCCAACACCTCGCGCAGATTCACCAGCATCCCGGCGGTGGCGCCCCAGATAGAGTCGCTCCGGTAGGGAAAGGCGTAAAAGAAACGGGAAACGCCCGACAGGTTGCGGCTTTCTTGGCGGGGCAAAGCGGGGTCCATGATCACCGTCAACGGCACTTCGAACACCTCGGCCACCTCTTGGGGATCCGGTTTCAACTGGAAGGGCGGCTGGATCAGTCCGACCACGGGCGTCACTCGAAATCCTGTGCGCGTGATGTAGGTATCAAGCCGCCCCAAGGGTTCCACATGATCCCGATGCAGCCCGATTTCTTCCCAGGTTTCGCGAAGCGCCGCCGCTTCTGGATCCTCGTCTTCGGGTTCAATATGGCCGCCGGGAAAGCTGATTTGGCCGGCGTGATAAGCAAGATGGGCGGTTCGCCGGGTGAAAATGAGGGTGATGCCATCCGGTCGCCGGACTAAGGGCACCAGGACCGCCGCTTCGCGTAGGGGGTTCATGATGCCCATGCCGGGATTCAGATCGTGATCGCCGCGAATCCGGGGACTATGCCACGATGCCCCCGCTTCGTCTCGTCTGAGCCGCCGGCGCAGCTCGGTGAGCATCGTCTCGGCCTCGCCGGAGATACGGCCCCTTTCTCCCTGATCCATTTTGCCCTCTTGCTCTTACACCAACGACCTTTGATGCGGGCTCTGCGCCACAAGGCGTGCGGCGGCTCTTTGCCACCGCTCCCCCCGCGACGCTTTCACCGCGCGCGTCCTTGGCTCCTGTTGACCCACCGTAACCCGACACGGTACCGTCGTTCCATCATGGGTTCACAACGCACTTGAGATATGGCCAAATCGCGGCCTTGAAGAGGGAAACCATCGCTTGCCGAGTCTCGACCAGAGTCCCCCGCTCCTCAGCGCAGATGGCCTCGTCGCCGAAGTCGAACGGCTCGGGCAACAGCTTGACGCGGTTCGCAGCGCCATCGGTCACGTCATCTTCGGCCAACGAGATGTCATCGACCTGACTCTGATGACACTGCTGTCGGGTGGGCATGCGCTTTTGATCGGTGTGCCCGGTCTGGCCAAAACCCGGTTGGTGGAAACCCTGGGAGTTGTGCTGGGACTGGATGATAAACGCATCCAATGCACCCCCGACTTAATGCCCGCCGACATTCTGGGCGGAGAGGTGCTGGAGGAAAGCGAAAGTGGCCGACGCTCGTTCCGCTTTATTCCGGGGCCGGTGTTCTGCCAAGTGTTGATGGCCGACGAGATCAACCGCGCCAGTCCCCGCACGCAATCGGCGCTGCTTCAGGCAATGCAGGAGCATCGAGTTTCGGTGGCTGGCCATTATCACCCGCTCCCTAAACCGTTTCACGTGCTGGCAACTCAGAATCCCCTGGAGCAGGAAGGAACCTACCCACTGCCCGAAGCCCAACTCGATCGCTTTTTGATGCAGATCGACGTGAGCTATCCCGACCGCGACGCCGAACGCCGCATGATGATCACCACGACCAGCACGCCGGCCCCTTCCCTTACGGCAGTCCTCGGTTCGGCGGATTTGCTGGCGGCCCAACAGTTGGTCCGCCAGATTCCGGTGGGCGACGCCGTGGTCGACGGGATTCTCAGCTTGGTGCGAAGCGGTCGCCCCGATGGATCGGACATCGCCGACGTCCGCGCCCATGTAGCCTGGGGGCCGGGGCCTCGCGCCAGTCAGGCGCTGATGCTGGCCGCCCGTGCCCGAGCCGTTCTGGAGGGACGCTTATCGCCGTCTTTGGATGATGTCCTGGCCCTGGCCAAACCCGTCCTCCGCCACAGGATGGCTTTGACTTTTGCCGCGCGGGCCGATGGGGTGACCGTGGACGACCTCATTGACCGGCTATGCCAACCGCTGGCTTGAGACCCGTTATACCATCGAGCCTTGATGGTGACTCATCAAGGCTGCCCTCAGACGCCGGGCGGGCGCATCCGCGCCCTTGGCTTCGCGCGCATGGGCGCGCGGGGCCGCCGTCGCGGCCCGAGGACCGGCGATGTGTCAGTATCAGGGCTCGCCGGTATTATACCAACGGCTCTAGACAATGATCCGTGCCGTTGGTATCGGCGGCGACCGCCGCCGCGCGCCCTATGGCTTCGCGCGCATGGGCGCGCAGGGTCGCCGTCGCAACCCGAGGACCGGCAACGTGTTATCGTTATGGCTTGCCGGCATAATCCGTTGGCTTCGTCACCGCTGCCAACAACGCCTTCAAGCCGTGGTCAACAATCCCGAGTTGGGAGAGATGTTCGACCGTGTTGGTCAAATAGTCGATATTGGGACCACGTCCTCCGATTCCCGCCCGGATCAGGGCCACCGACCGTTCCAAGTCAATATCCCGGCAGTATTGGGGATGGCTTCGATCCACCACAAAGGCACAGGCCGAAACCCGGCGACCGCTTTCCAAGAGCACCGGAAGCAGTTTGGGCCGGTAGACATGGGACGACATTTCTCGTCCCCAAAGATAGTCCAGAACCGGCGCAATCTCCTTGGCGGCGACTCGGAACACCATGCCCCGGCACGAACCGCCATGGTCGAGGCCGAACACGAGGCCCGGACGTTCTGGCGTGCCACGGTGGCGGGTCGAGTAAATGCAAAAGCGGCGATGATAGCCCCGCAAAATGCCGGTCTCGTGAGCCACAAACGGAAAGCCTGGATCCCACATCAACGAACCATAGCCGAATATCCAGAGATCCTGGTCGGGTGGCAGGGTTGAGGCGAGGGTTTCAGGGGTGATGGGGGTCAGCACAGCAGAATCGGACATGGGATCAGCGTCACAGCAAAGCGGAAGGCGGAAAGCGCGCTTCCTAGCATTTCGAACGTCTTCGCGCTACGGTCCCGCCGGGCCATTCAGGGAGTGATTCGATGCTGGGCAACCGCATGTCTCGACGGGGTTTGATCCTATTAGGGTTGATCACATTGGTTGCTGCCGGGTGGGTTTATTTGTGGTTTTTGGCGAGTCATACGCTCAAAAATACGCTGGACTCCTGGGTTGTGGCCGAACGGGCCCAAGGCAGCGAGCTTCACTTTACCGGCCCGCAGATAAGCGGCTTCCCGTTGCGGGTTCGTGCAACCATCGGCGATGTCACGGTGAGCCGACCGGACGGTTTAGTCTGGCACGGACCGGAGGTTAGTCTGGATATGCCGTTGTGGCGAGTCAAGACTCCGCATGTGCAGTTGGTTGGGCATCAGGACGGTCGATTGCCGGCGGCGTTAGGCGGAATGGCGATTTCGGTGGACGGTGCCGACGCTTGGCTGACGCTTGGTGGTATCCAGGGCTTTACGGAAGCCCGGATCGTGTTGTCGGGGCTCGGTCTGGAGCCTGTGACGGTGAAGCGGATCGAACTGAGCGCGAGTGTCCCGGCAGCGGTGGTGAGCAGTCATGCCGAGACCGGCTTGATGGTGACGGTGGCGGCAGACGGCGTTCACGTCCTGGAGGCCGGCTCGGCGGCTTTGGGAACGCTGATCGAGTCGCTCTCCGCCACGGCGCGCGTGACAGGAGCGCCGCCCCGTTTAGAGCATGAGAGCCTGTCGGCCTGGAGTCGCGAGGGGGGAACTCTGGAGCTGGACACCGCCAACCTGCGTTGGGGCGCCCTGACGCTGGGGGCTGAAGGGTCATTGGGGCTTGATCAGAGCCTCCAGCCCGCCGGAACCCTCGTCGCCGAAGTGGAAGGCTTTGATGTCGCCGTCGACGAATTGGCGGCCGCCGGTTGGATCAAGCCCAAAAACGTCAAAACCACCAAGGCGGTTCTGGCAGGTCTGACTCAAAAGACCGAAGGGGGTGTGCCATCAGACAACCCGATAGCGAAAATTCCCCTGTCTCTCCACGACCGATTCGTTCATGTCGGGCCTTTTCGTCTGATGCCGTTGCCACCAGTGGTTTGGCGATGACCGCCGGCTGGGTAAGGTCTGGAGTGGCGCCCGCCGTTAGGGCATAGTCACGAACCACACACTGTCGTAAACCACTTTAGGAGTAGGGCGCGATGCTGAAGGCAGGTTTATTGGCTCTTGGGTTCCTTACTGTGTGTCTGATGACGGGCGTGGTTCGTCCCGCCCAGGCGCAGATAGCCACTCCGACATCCGAAGTGTCGCCAGTTTGCGACCCTGATGTGAAGAAGTTCTGCCCAACAGTTCATCCCGGAGAGGGTAAACTAAGCGAATGCTTAAAGAAGAATCTTGATGCTCTGGCCCTGGACTGCAAGGTCAAAGTGGCTCAGGGTGTCTGTTGGAGCGATGTCGATAAGTTCTGTGCGACTGTCGAGCCAGGTCAAAATCATATTCATGACTGTTTACATACCAACAGCGTAATGCTTTCGGCCCAATGTCGGGTCTATTATCAATTCCGTATCAAGGATTGACGGACGGTGGATGATAAAGGCGGCAGGGCCGGGGGCTTGGGTTTGGTGATGTTTTCCGGTGGCTATGACCGGGTTCATTACGCCCTGGCCATGGCGGCGGCAGCGGCGGCGAGTGGGCGGCGTGTCTCGATTTTAATCACGGGCCGGGCGTTGCTGGCCCTGGGGGCCGAGTCTCAGTCCGAATCCGAATCGGGCCCCCCTTATGGTTGGCATGGCTTGGATGCCGCCGATGATGGCCGCTCTCCCGCCGATCGAGACGGTTGTTTAGCCAGTCGTGGCGTTGCCACCTTCGAGGAGCTGTTGGCCGCCTGTGTTGCGCTGGACGTTTCGGTCACAGTCTGCGAAATGGGGCTGCGGGCTCTCGATTGGCCAGCAACGACTCGGTTACGGAACGACGTTCCCACCACGCTTGGCGGGATCGTCGGCTTTCTTGCTGCCGTTGGCGACGGGGCACTGCTGTTCGTCTGATACCGGCGGCCCCGTATCGTTTTACGGGCGTTTCGGGGGCGGGCCGGATCTCCGCGCTCTCAGGGAGGACTTTTTTAACTACGCCGTCTTCAGGTCCATGGCATAACCGGCGGAACGGACGGTGCGGATCACGTCTTCGTCATTTTCATCATTGAGGGCCTTGCGCAGTCGGCGGATATGAACATCGACGGTGCGCAACTCAACGTAAACGTCATGGCCCCAGACCAGATCCAGCAATTGTTCGCGGGAAAACACCCGACCCGGATGCTGCATGAAATGGCGGAGCAGCCGGAATTCAGTGGGACCAAGATGGACATCCCGCCCATTGCGCCGGACCCGATGCCCGGCCAAGTCCATGACGATATCGCCAAAGCGCAAGACTTCTTCGCCCAGCGATGGGCTGGTGCGGCGCAACACGGCCCGGACCCGAGCGATCAATTCCGCCGGAGAGAAGGGTTTGACGATGTAGTCGTCGGCTCCTGAATTCAGGCCGCGCACACGATCTGCTTCTTCGCCTCTGGCCGTCAGCATGATGATCGGGATATCGCGGGATTTGGGGTTGCGGCGCAACTGCCGGCAGACTTCCAGGCCCGACATGAGCGGTAACATCCAGTCCAGCAGGATGAGATGCGGTGTCCGCTCGGCGGCCATCAATAGCGCCTCTTCGCCATTACCGGCGGTGGCTGTCTGGAAGCCTTCCCGCTCCAGGTTGTAGGCCAACATCTCGACGAGGCCGGGTTCGTCCTCGACGACCAATATCTGCGGCTTCAGCGCCGAACTCATGGCAACTCCTGGATCATGTGATATTCCGGGTATCCCGTTTTTCGGATCGCCGTTTTCTTTTCGTTCGATGGACCGGCGGGACGACTCTTCGTCCGAGACCTCCCGCCGGGCCTTGGATCAGGCCGGTTCATCGGCAGGGGCTGTCACCGGATCGGCGGGTGTTCCCCTGGACGGACCATCGTCTTCGGGGTTGATCACCGCAAAGCTTGTGGTATCCCCCTTGGGTCGGATCGCCTTGAGGGAATGACCGACCACCAGAAAGTGAATTGTCTCGGCAATGTTGGTGGCGTGATCGCCGATCCGCTCCAAATTCTTGGCAATAAACAACAGATGGGTACAAGGCGTTATATTCCGTGGGTCTTCCATCATGTAGGTCAAGACTTCCCGGAACAGGCTGGTATAAAGATCATCCAGTTCCTCGTCACGCCGCCAGACCGCAATTGCTTTAGTGACATCGCGGTCGATGAACGCATCCAACACCTCATTCATGATTTCCTGGACCATCCGGCCCATCCGGGGAATGCCCCCAGCAGGCCGAACCGGCGGCACCTGGGCCAACACCATGGCGCGCTTGGCGATGTTGGCGGCATAGTCGCCGATCCGCTCCAGATCAGCGCTGATCTTCAGCGCCGAGACAATCTCGCGCAGGTCTCCGCCCATGGGCTGGCGTAACGCCAGCATACGGATGGCTTCGGCGTCAATTTCCCGCTCATATTCGTCGAGACGCGCATCCGACTGAACGACGCTGGCCGCTAGAACGGCATCGCGCTTGGCCACCGCCCGCACCGCCGTCTCCACCTGGGCTTCGGCGACGCCTCCCATCTGGGTCAGGAGAGTGTTGAGGCGCCGCAGCTCTTCGGAAAAAGACCGAACGATATGTTCCCTGTTCATGAAATTCTGCCTTCCGATCAGCCGTAACGTCCAGTGATATAGCCTTGCGTCCGTTCATCCCGAGGATTGGTGAAGATCTCTTCGGTATCGTTGCACTCGACCATTTCGCCCAGATGGAAGAATGCGGTCTTTTGAGAGACCCGCGCCGCTTGCTGCATGTTGTGAGTCACGATGACGATGGTGTAGCTGGCCCTCAATTCGTCAATCAGCTCCTCGATGTGAGCCGTGGCGATGGGGTCTAGGGCCGAACAGGGCTCGTCCATCAGAATCACTTCGGGACTGACCGCGATGGCGCGGGCAATGCAAAGGCGCTGTTGCTGGCCGCCGGAAAGCCCGGTGCCTGGTTCTTTTAGCCGGTCTTTGACTTCGCCCCACAGGCCGGCCCGTTCCAGGGACGAGCGAACCACCTCGTCCATTTCCGGGCCGCGTTGGGCCAAGCCGTGAATGCGGGGGCCGTAGGCGATGTTGTCGTAGATCGACTTCGGGAACGGATTCGGCTTTTGAAACACCATGCCGACCCGCGCCCGAAGCTGGACCGTGTCAATCACCTTGGCGTAGATATCTTGACCATCGAGTTCAATCCGTCCCTCGATCCGGCAAATGTCGATGGTGTCATTCATCCGGTTGAGGCAACGGAGGAATGTCGACTTGCCGCAACCGCTGGGGCCAATCAAAGCGGTGACGCGATGGTCTTCGATGTCAAGATTGATGTCTTTCAGCGCCCGCTTGCTGCCGTAATAAACATTAACGTCGCGGGCTGTGATCTTATTGGTAACGTCGGGGGCGCTGCGGACCACCGGACTAGGCCGGCTAACCGTGGCTAACGTGATGCTATCCATATGCATTGTCCTACCACCGCCTCTCGAATTTCTTGCGCAGATAGACTGCAATGGCATTCATGATGATGAGAAATCCCAACAACAGCATGATGGCCGCCGAGGTGCGTTCAATCCACCCGCGCTCTGAACCATCGGACCACATGAAAATTTGAACCGGCAACACCGTTGCCGGGTCGGACAAGGTACCGGGAACGTCCACGACGAACGCCACCATGCCGATCAACAGGAGGGGAGCGGTTTCGCCAAGGGCTCGGGCCAGACCGAGAATGGTGCCGGTCAGAACGCCGGGCGCCGCCAGGGGCAGCACATGATGGATCACCACCTGAAGCGACGAGGCCCCGATACCCAGGGCGGCCTCGCGAATCGACGGCGGAACCGCTTTGAGAGCAGCCCGCGACGCGATGATGATCGTGGGCAAGGTCATCAGCGCCAGTACCACGCCCCCCACCAGGGCCGAAGACCGGGGCATGCCGAAAAAGTTAAGAAACATCGACAGTCCCAGCAGGCCGAACACGATGGACGGAACCGCCGCTAAGTTGTTGATGTTGACCTCGATGATGTCGGTCCAGCGGTTCCGGGGGGCGAATTCCTCCAGATAAACCGCCGCCGCAACCCCAACCGGCACCGATAGCCCCAACGTCACCAACATGGTCATGATCGAACCAATCACTGCGCCCCACATGCCGGCTTGCTCTGGCTGCCGGCTGTTGGATTGGGTCAACACGTCCATGCTGAAATGGGTTGCCAACAGACCCCGAGCGGTCAGTTGGTCGATCCAGGCGACCTGACGATCCGAAACCTTGCGCTTGTCTTCGGTCACAGTGCGCGGGATATGCCCTTTGATGAACTGGTCTGCCGTATCCGAAGCCAACAGGCTGACCTTTTGGCGGGTTCCGATGATTTCGGGGTGGGCCAGAACCATGTCGCGCAGCGCGTAGGCGGCGGCGGTGCTGACCAACTCCATTAACGCCCGACGTTCCTCGCGCCCGGTGGCATCGGGCAGTTCGGTCTGAAGCGCCTGTCGCACGAGGGCCGGATAATCCCCCACCGCCAGAACCGCCGGATCCCGGCTGCCCGACGGCGAGATGGCGTCTGGGTCGAATGTGACATCAATATCGAACCGGCTTTGCCAGAATGCGCTGTAGCCGTTCAGTGTGATTGTGCTCAACAGAACGACCAGCATCACCGCCGCAAAGGCGATAGAGGCGATGCCGGCAATCTGGAAGCGGCGTTCCGCTCGGTAGCGTTGCCGCAATCGAGCTTCGAAAGCCTCGGATTTATAGGCCGAGCGCCTCAAAACGGTGTCTTGGGCGATATCAGTCATATTTCTCTCGGTATTTGCGCACCACCCGGAGGGCGATGACGTTGAGTATCAGCGTCACGATGAACAGGACGAGCCCAAGTCCAAACACCGACAAGGTTTTCGGACTGTCGAACTCCTGGTCGCCCCGGATCGTGGAGGCGATTTGGACCGTGACTGTGGTGACTGCCGCCAGTGGGTTGGCGGTCAGGTTGGCGGCCAGGCCCGCCGCCATTGCGACGATCATGGTTTCGCCGATGGCGCGGCTGACGGCGAGCATCACCGCCCCAACAATGCCAGGCAAAGCCGCAGGCAGCACGATTTCGCGGATGGTTTCGGAACGGGTGGCGCCCAATCCGTAAGAACCATCGCGGAGGGACTGCGGAACGGCGTTGATGACATCGTCCGACAGCGAACTGACGAACGGGATAATCATCACACCCATCACGGCGCCCGCCGCCAGTGCCGATTGGGAACTCACGTCAAGCCCCAGGGCGTTGCCAGCATCTCGGATTGCTGGGGCCATGGTCAAGGCAGCAAAGAAGCCGTAGACCACCGTGGGAATACCGGCCAAAATCTCCAGCACCGGCTTCGCCACCGCCCGCACCGCCGGAGCGGCATATTCCGACATATAGACCGCCGCCATCAAACCGACGGGAACCGCAACCACCATGGCGATGCTGGTGATGAGCAGCGTGCCGGTGAAAAGCGGGACCGCTCCGAACGATCCTTTCACATCCCCGGAAAAGGCCGTTTGCGGGTTCCAGTGCAAGCCGAACAGAAAGTCGGTGAGCGGAACCTTGGTGAAAAACTGGATCGCCTCGAACAGCAGGGAGAGGACGATGCCCACCGTGGTCAAGATGGCCACCAGAGAGCACAGGATCAGTAGCACATTGAGAGTGGCTTCAACCCGATTCCGGGCCCGCAGTGCCGGGTGAATCCGTCGTTGGGCCAGGGTTAACCCTGCCACCGCCAGTGCCGCCCCCAAGGCCAGGAGGCAATTTTCGGCGATCGCGTGGAACCCGTTGTAGAGGCGAGCGGCATCGGCAATCGCCGGGTCGGGGTCGCGTCCGGTGCTGACTCCCGCCGCGAGGTTTAGAATGTCGGTTTGGAGCAGGGTCAGGGCTTGGGCGTCCTGAGGGACCAGTGCCTCGGGCAACTGGTTCAGAACCAGGGACATGATGACTTGTCCCTCACAGCTCACCCATCCGGCCAATAAAATCAGGGCCGGCACCCCCGCCCACAAGGCCACATAGAAGCCGTGATACGGGGGGACGGAATGCAAGGTCGATAGACGTCCGGCAGCGACAGTCACCGCTCGGCCACGACCGACAAAGTAACCGACCACCGACAAAGCCGCAATAACCGTCAGGAGGAGAGTGGTCTGCATGGGTTAGCCATGGTTTTTGATGAAAAAAGATCGGAGGGCAGCCGCCCTCCGATCCGTTAAACCGTACTTTACTTCAACAGAGCCGCCGCTGCTGCCTGTTGCTTCTTCAACTCTGCCGCCGGCAGTGGGATTAATCCCTTGTCAATCAAATAACCATCGGCGCCCGCAGCTTTGGTGCTGACGAATTCGTTGACATATTCGGCCATGCCAGGAATGGTTTTGACATGGGCGTTCTTGACATAGAAGAACAAAGGCCGTGCCAGCGGGTATTTCTTGGACGCGATATTTTCGAAGCTAGCCGGGATGCCGTTGATGGTCAACGGGTGAACCTTGTCCTTGTTCTGATCAACGAACGAGAAGCCGAACACGCCAACCGCCGTCGGGCTGGCCGCCAGCTTGCCGACCACCAGGGCGTAATCTTCGGACACATCAACCCACGCACCGTCTTCACGGATGGTCTGACAGGCCGCCGCCTTGGCCTCTCCCTGCAAGGCTGCGATCTCTGGGAAGCTTTTACAGCCGTCGTCCATTGCCAACTCGTTGAAGGCGTCGCGGGTGCCATGCACTTTGGCCGGCCCGTAGACTTCGATATCGGTGTTGGGAAGCGATTTGTCCACCTCGCTCCATTTGGTGTAGGGGTTCGGCACCAGCTTGCCGTCAACCGGCACTTGGGCGGCCAGGGCCAACCACAACTCCTTGGTGGTCAACGGGAAGGGCTGAGTCTTGGCATTGACCGACACCGTGATGCCGTCATAGCCGATGGTGAATTCGGTGATATCGGTTACGCCATTCTTGGCGCAGGTTTCCCGCTCGCTGTCCTTGATGGGCCGCGACGCATTGGAGATATCTGGATATTGCGGGCCGACGCCGACGCAGAAGGCTTTGAACCCGCCGCCGGTGCCCACCGATTCGACCACCGGAGTCTTGAACTTGCCGAGTTTACCGAAGTTTTCCGCCACCACGGTCGAAAACGGAAATACCGTCGATGAACCGACGATCCGAATTTGGTCGCGCGATTCGGCGTTCGCCGGACCGGCAGCCAACGTGATGCCCGTTGCGACCGCGACGGTCGCCAGGAGGACTTGTTTGGTGAACACGAGGAGGAGTCCTTTCGGTGGTTTTATCGGAGCTGCAAACGCCTTTAAGCCGCCCCGACGGGACAGGAACCGGCGATCTCCGATTCTCTGGAGCTGGCAGAACGTTACCGATGCACCGCGATGGTTATACGACGGGGCGGTGACAGTTTTGTGACTCTCGGGGCTGCGCGGCATTTTCAGAAAGGCTCTGGGCGTTGGCGGGTTTTGTTCGCTGAAATGAAATGGGGGGAGCGGCAAACTGTCACGGGGTGACTCCGGCGCGCAGTCCCATCTCTAAGAAGGGGGCGTGGTTCGCCGGTCACCGTCGGCTTGTTGCTTTGGCGGTGCGACGGATCGAGCCGAATCCCTCGGGGGGAACGCTCGGCGATACGACGGGCCGGCCTATTTCATTAAGGCGCTGGGCGGTCGTCGCCGTTTCGTGTCGGAACCGTCCGGGATCATGATTGGTAAGACGCGAGGGAGAACAGCCATGCCACATCGCCAAATTCAGGAAGTTCTCAGAAATCAACGCCTGCTGCATCTGGGGCCGACCGTCAGCGTTCGCGAAGCGGCTCGAGAGATGTCGGCTCGCCATGTCGCAGCGGTCCTGATCACCGGGCAGGATGATCGTCTGGAGGGGATTTTTACCGAGCGTGATTTGTTGGATCGGGTGGTTGTTCCCGGTCTTAATCCAGACGAAACCCCCTTGAGTAAAGTGATGACACTCGCTCCGGCGACAATTTCTTCAGAGCAGACCGTTCGCGAAGCCCTGGAGACTATGGATGCGAAGGGAATTCGGCATTTGCCGGTGGCAGCGGAGGGGCGTGTTGTGGGGGTGGTGTCCATGCGCGATTTCGTGGGTAACGAGGTGGCGGTTCTGGATAGCCTGCACGAGATGGAATCTCAGTACGCCGAACACATGCGGTGAAGATTTTACCCCGATGGTGCCGATGCCCATTTGGGGGTGTTTGTTTGACCCCGTCTGTTCGGGGGTGCCTGTCCCGTCGGATCGTTATCGCAGGGTTGTTTGTCGCTCGCGGTAGGTTATAGTTGGGTGACTACCCTGGCTGGGCGGGACGGGCACCATGGCGAAACAACCGGTAGTGAAAAACGCCGAAGGCAAGGCTGGCGGCGCGGCGGATTCAGAAGTCCGGAGCGACGGCTTTGGTCGTCGGGGAGGCAAGAAAGCCGCCAAAGGAGCCAAAAACGCCCGAGGGCGTGACGTTCAGGGCGGCCTTGACTCTGGAGAGCCCGTTGACTCCGGGGTGGGGGACGTCGACGCCTATCTGGACCTGCGAGTCACTATCGAGCAAATGACGGCGGCTTTGGCCCAGGCCAAGGACGAGGCTGTTCAGGCCAAAAACGAAGCCGCAGCGGCGGCGGTCGAGCGTGACGATCGGATTGCTGCGCTGGAGGCGGCGCTGGCTCGTCGGTCTGTTGCTCTCGAGGCGTCGACGATCGCTCCCGTCGGTGAAGCGGCGCCGGAATCGGTGCCGGAGGCCGGCGTTCAAGACGTCGACGCCTATCTGGATTTGCGGGCCACCATCGAGCAACTGACGGCGGCCTTGGCCCAGGCCAACGATGAGGCCGTTCAGGCCGGGGAGGCTCTCTCCGATCGTGATCGGCAGGTGGTGGCGCTTGAGGCCGCTTTATCCGACCGTGACCGGCGCGTCTCGAGCCTGGACTCCGTGTTGGCCGAACGCAACCTCCAGATTGGCGCGCTTGAGGCGAATCTCGGTGAGCGCGACTTGCGGGTTCTGGCGCTGGATGCCGTGCTGGCCGAGCGGGATCGGCAGGCTCGGGACGGAGAAGCCGCCCTGGTTGAGCGGGATCGTCGGATTCAAGAGTTAGATGCCGTGGTCGCGGAACGAGATCGGCAAGCGGAGGTCTCGCAAGCCGCCCTGGTTGAGCGGGACCGTCGGATTCAAGAGTTAGATGCCGTGGTCGCGGAACGAGATCGGCAAGCGGAGGTCTCGCAAGCGGCCCTGGTTGAGCGGGATCGTCGGATTCAAGAGTTGGATGCCGTTGTTGCCGAACAGGATCGGCAAGCGCATCTGTCGGAAGCGGCTTTGGCGGAACGGGATCGCCACGCTTTGGGGCTGGATGCGGTCCTGGCCGAGCGGGATTGCCGGATTGGTGCGCTGGAAGCGGCCTTGGCCGAACGGGATAACCGGGTTTCGGCGTTGGATGCTGATCTTGCGGCCCGCGCCCAGCGGGTCGGTGAGCTGGAACGAGCCTTGGCCGAGCGAGACAGCCGGGTTTTGGTGCTGGACGCCGATCTTGCGGCTCGCGCCCAGCGGGTTGGCGAGCTGGAAGCGGCCTTGGCCGAACGGGATAACCGGGTTTTGGTGCTGGACGCCGATCTTGCGGCTCGCGCCCAGCGGGTTGGCGAGCTGGAAACGGCCTTGGTCGAGCGGGATCGCCGAGTTTTGGCGCTGAATGCCGAGTTGGCGACGCGCGACCGTTTGGCCGGCGAGCTGGAGCTGGCTTTGGCCGAACGAGATCGCCGGGCTGCCGAATTCCAAGCTCTGCTCGATGAGCTTGGCGAACGGGTCAAAACCGCCCAGGCCGAGTTGGATGCCGTGAATGGTCGGATCGCCGACCTTGATGGCGCTTTGACGCAGACCCTCGAACGGCAGCAGGCCTTTGATGCTGACCTGGAGGAGACCCGACGCGGAGTCATTCGGGCCGGCGAGATACTGGCCGAACGCGAAGCCGAATTGATCCGGCTTCGCGCCGAGATTGCTCGCCGTGGTCCGCCCGGTACGCCGGTTGCGGTGCGGGTCGCCTTGACCGAATTGTTTCAAGTGGCTGGCGAACGTCGTCGGCAACGGCTGGCCGCCACTCAGCCTTGGCGTTTGCCTCCCCAACGAAGGGGATAGCTTCTCATCGCGTCGGATATCGCTTCATCCGAAGCGGGGGCGGTTCTGGTTTTCAGCCCCCGGTCTTTGGAGGGCCTCTTTAGTTTGTCTTCGGAATCGGCGATGGATATGGCATAGTGTGGCGGCGCACCATAGAATAAGCGTGTCTGGGTGGGTGTGGTGCCGAAGGGTGATGGCCGCAGCGTGAGGCGATCGCGGCGTCGGAATTGAGTGTGGATTGCGGGCGCCGACGGACACGGTGGTTGTTGTGCGGTGGTTCACGAAGGCGTGTGGTTCACGAGGGAGTTACGGTCGGATGGAGTTGCCGGTGCGTTCAGGTCTCTATGATCCCAGGAATGAGCATGACGCCTGCGGGGTCGGTTTCGTCGCCCACATCAAGGGCATCAAGAGTCATCGGATCGTCTCCCAGGGCCTGGAAATCCTGCTGAATCTGGACCATCGGGGCGCCGTCGGCGCCGATCCGCTGGCCAGTGACGGTGCCGGTATCCTGATCCAGCTTCCCGATGCCTTTTTGCGGGCAGAGATGGCGAATGTCGGGGTCACGTTGCCGCCGGCGGGTGAATATGGCGTCGGCATGGTCTTCCTGCCGCGATCCCCGCATGGTCGGGCTGTGTGCCAGGAATGGGTTGAACAGTACATTGCCGAAGAAGGCCAGACCGTGCTTGGTTGGCGCGATGTGCCGGTCGACAGCTCCGGGCTGGGCGAAAGCGTCAAGGCCGTAGAGCCGGTGATCCGCCAGGTCTTCATAGGTCGTGGCCCGGATACCCCGGATTCCGACACGTTCGAGCGTAAATTATTTGTCATCCGTAAGATGACAGGCAATCGGGTTCTGGCGACCCCATCAAGTGCGGTCGAGGGTATTCGGGATTTCTACATCCCGTCGATGTCGTCGCGCACTGTGGTCTACAAAGGGATGCTGATGGCCGGCCAGGTCGGTCAGTATTACTTGGACCTTCAAGATTCCCGGCTGGTTTCGGCGCTGGCGCTGGTCCATCAACGGTTTTCCACCAACACCTTCCCATCTTGGCGGTTGGCCCATCCTTACCGAATGATTTGCCACAACGGCGAAATCAATACGGTTCGGGGCAATGTCAACTGGATGGCCGCGCGTAAACACGCCATGTCGTCGGGGCTGCTGGCCGACGATCTGGCCAAGCTGTGGCCGTTGATCCCCGAAGGGCAGTCCGACACCGCGTGCTTTGATAACGCCTTGGAATTGCTGGTGGCTGCCGGTTATTCCATGGTTCACGCGATGATGATGCTGATTCCCGAAGCCTGGGCCGGCAACCCGCTGATGGATGACGATCGTCGCGCCTTTTACGAGTATCACGCGGCCCTGATGGAGCCGTGGGATGGGCCGGCGGCGATTGCGTTCACCGATGGTCGGCAGATCGGTGCGACCTTGGATCGTAACGGTCTGCGTCCGGCCCGCTATCTGGTCACCGACGACGATCTGGTGGTGATGGGCTCGGAAACCGGCGTGCTGCCGATTCCGGAAGAGCGGGTGGTCAAGCGGTGGCGCCTGCAACCAGGCAAGATGTTCCTGGTCGATATGCAGGAAGGCCGGATCATTGACGATGCCGAGTTGAAGGCCGGGCTGGCCACCGCCAAGCCCTATCGCGATTGGCTGAAGCAGTCCGAGTTTTTGCTGGAGGAATTGCCGTCCCGTCCGATGGTGGTGACGGCGACCCGGCTTCAGGCGGCATCGCTGCTCGATCGGCAGCAGGCGTTCGGCTACACCCAGGAAGACGTGGCCACCATCCTGGATGTCATGGGTACCAACGGCGAAGAGCCGATCGGGTCCATGGGCACCGACACGCCGCTGTCGGTTCTGTCTCAGCGGCCTAAGTCGTTGTACAGCTACTTCAAACAGTGTTTCGCCCAGGTCACCAACCCGCCGATCGACCCGATCCGCGAAGAGTTGGTGATGTCGCTGGTGACACTGATCGGGCCGCGACCGAATTTGCTGGCGGTGGATCGGACGGAGATCAATTGGCGGCTGAAGGCGTTGCAGCCGATTTTGACCGACGATGATCTGGCCAAAATCCGCAACATCGCCGAGCATGTTCAGGCGTTTGATACCTGCACCCTGGATATCACGTATCCTGCGGTTGATGAGGCGGCGGGGATGGGGCCGGCACTGGAGCGGCTCTGCCAGCAGGCGGTGGAAGCCGTCCGGGGGGGCCAAAACATCCTGGTTCTGTCCGATCGGATGGTGGCTGCCGAACGGATCGCGATTCCGGCTCTGCTGGCCACGGCAGCGGTTCATCATCATCTGATCCGCGAGGGGCTGCGGACGTCCACCGGGTTGGTGGTGGAAACCGGCGAGGCTCGGGAGGTCCATCACTTTGCGCTGCTGGCTGGTTTTGGAGCCGAGGCGATCAATCCCTATCTGGCGTTCGAGACTCTGCTTGACCGCCAGCCGCGCTTGGGCGTGGAGGTTGGGGCACTCAAGAAAAACTTCATCAAGGCGGTGGGCAAGGGGTTGCTCAAGGTGATGTCCAAGATGGGCATTTCCACCTATCAATCCTATTGCGGCGCTCAGATTTTCGACGCCATCGGCTTGGCAACCGCTTTTGTCGACCGTTATTTCACCGGGACGGCCTCCACCGTCGAAGGCATTGGCTTGGCCGAGGTGGCCGAAGAAACGGTGCGTCGTCACCGTCTGGCGTTCGGCAATGCGCCGATCTATCGTCATGCCCTGGATGTCGGCGGTCAGTATGGGTACCGGCTGCGCGGCGAAGACCATGTTTGGACGCCCGAGACCATCTCGGCTCTTCAGCATGCGGTGCGCGGCAATCAGGCCGAGAGCTATCAGGCTTTCGCGCGGGCGGTGAATGATCAGAGCGAGCGGTTGCTGTTGCTGCGGGGGCTGTTCTCGTTGAGCCCGGCAGGGGAGCCGGTGCCGTTGGACGAGGTGGAATCCGCCGCCGAAATCGTCAAGCGTTTTGCCACCGGGGCCATGTCGTTCGGCTCGATTTCCCGCGAAGCCCACGCAAATCTGGCCATCGCCATGAACCGGATCGGCGCCAAGTCGAATACCGGCGAAGGTGGCGAGGAACCGGAACGCTTTGTTCCGATGCCGAATGGAGACTCGGCACGGTCGGCCATCAAACAGGTGGCATCGGGGCGCTTTGGCGTCACCGCCGAGTATCTGGTTAATGCCGATGACATCCAGATTAAGATGGCCCAGGGTGCCAAACCCGGCGAAGGCGGCCAGTTGCCGGGCCATAAGGTGGCGGCGCCCATCGCCAGGGTCCGTCACTCGACGCCCGGCGTGACTCTGATCTCGCCGCCGCCGCACCATGACATTTATTCCATCGAGGACTTGGCCCAGCTGATTCACGACCTGAAAAACGTCAATCCGCAGGCCCGGATCAGCGTCAAGCTGGTCTCGGAAGTCGGCGTTGGGACCATCGCGGCGGGCGTGGCCAAGGCCAAGGCCGATCATGTCACCATCGCCGGTTTCGAAGGCGGCACCGGGGCCAGTCCGCTGAGTTCGATCACCCATGCCGGTTCGCCCTGGGAAATCGGGTTGGCCGAAACCCATCAAACCCTGGTGCGCAATCGGTTGAGAGGCCGGATCGCGGTTCAGGTCGATGGCGGCTTGCGCACAGGTCGGGATGTGGTGATCGGGGCGTTGTTGGGGGCCGATGAGTTTGGTTTCGCCACCGCGCCGTTGATCGCCTCAGGCTGTATCATGATGCGCAAATGCCATCTCAACACCTGTCCGGTGGGGATCGCCACTCAGAATCCCGAGTTGCGGCGCCGCTTCGCCGGCACGCCCGAGCATGTCATCAATTACTTCTTCTTTGTCGCCGAAGAGGTTCGGCAGTTGATGGCTGAACTGGGCTTCCGGCGCTTTGAAGAGATGGTTGGTCGGAGTGACCGCATTGACATGCGCCGTGCCCTTGACCATTGGAAGGCACGGGGGCTCGATTATACCCGCATGCTGTACCGGCCCGAAGTGGGGCCGGGGGTGGCCATTCACCACCTGGAGCAGCAAGATCACGGTTTGGATCGGGCGCTTGACCAACGCCTGATTGCCGAGGCCCGGCCCGCTCTGGATCACGGCAAGCCAGTGCAGATCGAGACCGAGGTGCGTAACGTTAACCGCACGGTTGGCGCCATGCTGTCAGGCGAAGTTGCCCGGCGCTACGGTCATGCCGGCCTGCCTGAAGACACCATTTCGATCAAGGCCACTGGGACCGGCGGTCAGAGCTTCGGCGCCTTTCTCGCTCGGGGGGTTAGCATCGAGTTGAAGGGCACCGCCAACGACTATGTCGGCAAGGGATTGAGCGGTGGCCGAATCGCCATCCGTTTCCCCAACGCGCGGTTGGAGCCGTTGGAAAATATTCTGATCGGCAACACCGTGCTGTACGGCGCGATCAGTGGGGAGTGCTACTTCAGTGGTGTTGCTGGTGAACGCTTCGCGGTGCGTAACTCCGGTGCGCTGGCGGTGGTCGAAGGCGTGGGTGACCATGGCTGCGAATACATGACCGGCGGCGTGGTGGTGGTGTTGGGCGGCACAGGCCGGAACTTCGCGGCGGGGATGAGTGGCGGTATCGCCTACATTCTTGACGAGCGTGGTGATTTCAAACGACGATGCAACATGGCAATGGTCGAGTTGGAGACCATTTCCGACCAGTCGGCCCCGTGGGACGGAGCCGATGGTGGGGCTATGGCCCAGTTGATGGCCGATCCGACCCAGCATGACGCGGCCCGACTGCGGGTGCTGATCGAGCGCCATTTGCACTACACCAACAGCGCCCGCGCCAAGGATATCCTGGCGCATTGGACCGACTACTTGCCAAAGTTCGTGAAGATCATGCCCACCGATTATCGCCGTGCTCTTAAGGAGTTGCAGGCCCAACCGGCAGCAGCATCCGTCGCCGCTCCGGCCCTTCGGTCGGACATTCGTGGGGAGACCGCTCATGGGTAAGCCCACGGGGTTCCTGGAGTTTCGGCGCCGCAATCGCGAGTCGTTGCCCGTTGCCGATCGGATCGAGGATTATCGCGAATTCATTCTGCCCCTGTCCGAGCCGGTGGTGCGCGAGCAGGGAGCCCGCTGCATGGCCTGCGGCATTCCGTTTTGTCACATGGGCTGTCCGGTCAACAATCTGATCCCGGACTGGAATGATCTGGTGTATCGGGGCCAGTGGCGCGAAGCGCTGCTGACTCTGCATTCCACCAACAATTTCCCGGAGTTCACGGGCCGTATCTGCCCCGCTCCCTGCGAGGCCGCCTGCACCCTGAACATCAATGATGACGCGGTGGGGATCAAAACCATCGAGTGCGCGATCGTTGATCGGGGCTGGGAAGAGGGCTGGATTCAACCCGAACCCGCCGCCCAGCCTACTGGCAAGCGGGTGGCGGTGGTTGGCTCGGGGCCAGCCGGGTTGGCCGCCGCTCAACAATTGGCGCGGGCCGGTCATGCCGTGACCGTGTTCGAAAAGGCCGATCGGGTGGGTGGGCTGCTGCGCTACGGCATTCCCGACTTTAAGCTGGAAAAGCCGTTGATTGACCGTCGGGTCGAGCAGATGACGGCGGAAGGAGTGGAATTCCGCACCGGCTGTCATGTCGGCGTGACTCTGCCGGGTAGCGACCTGCTGTCGGGTTTTGATGCCGTGGTGTTGGCGGCGGGGTCCGAGCATCCGCGTGATTTGCCGGTTCCCGGTCGGGAGTTGGCGGGCGTTCACTTTGCCATGGACTTCTTGGTCCAGCAAAACCGCCGCAATGCCGGTGCGGCTATGGGCGGGGAGCAAAAGATCAGCGCCCGGCGCAAGCATGTGGTGGTGATCGGCGGTGGTGATACCGGCTCTGACTGTATTGGCACCTCAATTCGTCAGGGCGCCTTGTCGGTGACCCAGCTCGAGATCATGCCTCGGCCTCCTGAAAAGGAAAATGGGCTGCTGACTTGGCCGCATTGGCCCAACAAGCTGCGGACCTCGTCCTCCCATGAGGAAGGGTGTCAACGCGATTGGAGCGTTGCAACCAAACGCTTCTCGGATGATGGTGCCGGAGCGGTTCGGACTCTGCACGGGGTTCGGTTGGACTGGCAAGCCGGCCCCGATGGTCGTCCCCGGATGACCGAGGTTCCCGGCAGCGCGTTCGAATTGCGCGCTGATTTGGTGTTGCTGGCCATGGGCTTTGTGCATCCGGTGCGCCAAGGCTTGCTTGAGGCGTTGGGGGTCACGCTGACAGCCCAGGGGAATGTTGCGGCCAACACCGAAACCTATCGGACTTCGGTGGATAAGGTGTTCGCGGCGGGTGACGTGCGGCGGGGCCAGTCTTTGGTGGTTTGGGCGATTCGCGAAGGCCGGCAGGCTGCTCGTGCCGTGGATGAGTATTTGATGGGCAGTTCTGACCTGCCGCGATGACAGAAGGGCTCTACGCCCCATGAGCGCTCAGGTCGATTGAGCTTTTCGTGGGCTTTGTCTACACCCACAAAGGGCCGGTCGGCCCTTTGTGGTCTTGGCGTTTTCTCTATAATGTCTTTGAGGTCAAGGAGGCTGTGCCTCCTTGCGGGTGCAGGGCGGAGCCCTGCGAAAGCCAGAGGAACGGCCTTATCCTAGCGTCCATGGGGGTGGTGCCGACGGTCTTTACTCAGGGCTCGCGTCGATGGACTCTTCTTCGTCTGCTGCGCCGGCAGTCCCGGCCATTACCGAATTCGACGACGATTACGCCTTTCTGTCGAATTTCGCGCCGAGTCCGTTGTTGTGGGAAGGACTCGCCTATCCCACCGTCGAGCATGCCTTTCAGGCCGCGAAGACTCTGGATCTGGAGAGCCGTCGTCGGATCGCCGCCCTCCCGCACCCTGCCGACGCCAAAGCGAACGGACGGCGCTTGGTTTTGCGCCCGGATTGGGAAGTGGCCAAGACCGATATTATGGCTGCCCTACTGACTCTGAAATTCGCTGATCCTGGACTGAGGGAACAGCTTTTGGCGACTGGAACCGCCGAATTGATCGAGGGCAACCATTGGTTCGATCGGATCTGGGGGCAATGTCCGCTTGGCGTTGGTGAAAACCGCCTGGGCCGTCTGTTGATGGCCGAGCGAGAGCGCCTTTCGCGGGCTTCGCTCGCCCCCGCAAAGGGCCCATCGGCCCTTTGATACCGGCGAGCTATAACAATGACACACTGCCGGTATCGGGCCGCGACGGCGGCCCCGCGTCCTCGTGGACGCGAAGCCAAGGGCGCGGATGCGCCCGCCCGGCGTCTGAGGGCAGCCTTGATGAGACACCATCAAGGTCCGATGGTATGAACCCATGACGGTTTCGCCGTAACGTCAACGTCCTGAGGTCAAGGAGGCTGTGCCTCCTTGTAGGTGCAAGGGCGAAGCCCTTCAAGGCTCGCCGATATCACAATTCCAAGCGCGGTGGCACCTGGGTTTTGCCCTTGGCATCGCCGCGTCCAGAAAGGCTAGGGTTGGTCATGAAATAACGGTGGGCCGAGAAGGGGGGCTCGCCGCCCTCGGTTGTAACCCGGTGGAACTGCCCTGAAGAGTCAAGCTCCCAACTGGAAGCGGCATCCTTGAGATTGGCCACCATCACCTGTTCCAAAATTTGTTGATGGACGGTGGTATTCTCGATGGGCACTAGGCTTTCGATGCGGCGATCAAGATTGCGGGGCATCCAGTCTGCCGACGAGATGAACACCAAGGCGTGCTTCGAGGGCAGGCGGTGGCCGTTGCCAAAGCAGACGATGCGGGCATGTTCCAAAAAGCGACCGACGATGCTTTTGACCCGAATGGTTTCGGACAACCCAGGGACACCCGGACGCAGGCAGCAAATACCGCGAATGACCAGATCAATGCGGACGCCCGCCTGGGACGCCTCGTACAGCTTATCGATCATGTCCGGGTCGACCAGAGAATTCAGCTTGGCCCAGATCGCGGCGGGTTTTCCCGCTCGGGCGTGGGCAATTTCCGTGTCGATATGGTGATAAAGCCGATCCCGCAGATTGATCGGTGCAAAGGCCAGCTTTTCCAAGGCTTCGGGGGTGGCATAGCCGGTCATATAGTTAAAAATCGCCGAGGCATCGCGGGTCAGAGCTGGATCGCAGGTAAAAAAGGATAAATCCGTGTACACACGGGCCGTCACCGGGTGATAGTTCCCAGTTCCAAAGTGAACATAGGAGCGCAAGTTGTTGTGCTCGCGCCGTACCACTAAAGAGACTTTCGCATGAGTCTTGAGATCAAAGAAGCCATAAACCACTTGGGCCCCAGCCCGCTCTAAATCTCTGGCCCATTGAATATTGGCTTCTTCGTCAAACCGAGCCTTGAGTTCGACCATCGCCGTGACGCTTTTCCCAGCCTCGGCGGCTTCCACCAAGGCCTGGACGATGGGGGAATTCTTCGAGGTTCGATATAGGGTTTGCTTGATTGCCACTACGGCCGGATCGCGAGCCGCTTGGCGTAAGAACTGGACCACCACATCGAAACTCTCGTAAGGGTGGTGAACTACGATGTCTTTATGGCCGATTGCGGCGAAGCAATCCCCGCCAAAATCCCGAATCCGCTCGGGAAACCGGGCATTATAGGGCTGAAAGAGCAAATCCGGGCGCTGATCCACGATCAATTGCTTAGTGTCGGCGAGTCCGATCAGGCCGTCGAACACAAAAACATCGTCAGGTAGGGCTTTTAAGCTTTGGCGCAGCAAATTCCGCATGCTGGACTTCATACCGGCATCCACCGCCAACCGAATCACGCCGCCGCGCCGCCGTCGCTTGAGGGCGCTTTCAAAGGTCAGAACCAGATCTTCGGCCTCTTCGTCGATTTCCAGCTCGCTGTCGCGCAGAATGCGGAACAGCCCATGATCCATTAAGGCAAAGGGCGGGAATAATTTTTGATAGAACATTAAGACAAGTTGTTCAATCAGAATAAATCGCAACGCATCACCCGGCAGTCGAATCACTCGCTCTAATTGAGCCGGCAGCGGCACCAGGGCGTTGATCTCCCGGTTTTTCGAGGCGTCGAACAGACGCAGCGCCAGAGCAAAACCCAGATTCGGGATGAAGGGAAAGGGATGGGCCGGATCGATGGCCAGTGGGGTGAGAATCGGGTAGACATCGTTGCGGAATTTGGCTTCGAGCCAGTCGCGTTCGGCGGTGCTGAGTTCGTCGATGTCGAGGACCGCAAGGCCAGCCTCCCGCAACTCGTCCCGCAGGCGGTGCCAGCAAACTTGCTGGTCGGCCATCAAATCCGCGACTCGTCGGTTGATGGCCTGCAATTGCTGAGTCGGTGTCAGGCCCTCGGGTGAGGTGGCCTGAACCCCCGATGCTACCTGAACCTTAATGCCGGCGACTCGGACCATAAAAAACTCGTCCAGATTGCTGGCCGAAATAGACAGGAACCGCAGCCGTTCAAGCAAAGGGTGAGCGGGGTTTTTGGTCTCGTCGAGCACGCGCTGATTGAAATCAAGCCATGATAGCTCGCGATTGATAAAGCGTTCGGGATTCGTGGTGACGGTCGTGGCGGGAGCAATCGTGGTGATGGGGGCGACCGCAGTCATCGGGGAGTCCTGATTTCGGGGTTTCGGTATCTAAACAGTTCGGTTTGGCCAGGAACGACAGGCACGAACGACGGTATGGGCGAATCGGTGACGCGAATTTGGCTGGATCGTGGATGTTTTGTGACGATTCCAAAGGTCGATGCTGCCCTGACGCCGGGCGGGTGCGTCCGCGCCTTTGGCTTTGCGCGCATGGCCGCGCGGGGGCGCCGTCGCGGTCCGAGGACCGGCGTTGTGTCATGGTTAGGGCTCGCCGGTATCTTGTCGCATTGAGACTCGCGCTTTTGGGCGAGCCCTTGTTTGGACATTGCGAATCCCCTAGACTGACTTCCAGAGCAGGGGGACCGTGTCTGCCCCACCGCTATGAAGAGGATTGTGCCCGATACTATCGGGTATGACCAACCGAAGACCATGTCATCACGTGAGGCTCTGCCCTTTCTGGCCGGACCTAGGGTGGGTGTTGTGTCGGTTTTGGCGTGCTTTACTCCCACGCGGCCCCCGATACTATTGGCGTGGATGTGGGGGCAGTGAAGAGAGCGGAGGGGGTGACGGTGGCGGACCCGAACGGGCGCAAGCTTGGCAAGTACCGCGTCTATTCACTCCTTGGCCGGGGGGCTGCTGGGACGGTCTATCGCGCCAGAGACACCGAGGCACGTCGGTCGGTGGCGTTCAAGGTGCTGCGGGCCGAAGCTTTTGGCAAGGGGAACCGCGAAGTCGCCATCCAACGGATGGTGATCGAGGCTCAAGCTGCCAGCGCATTGAACCACCCTAACATCGTTGCCGTTTATGACTACCGCATTCATGCGCCAGCGGCGACGACCGGCGATGACGTCTTGGGTTATATTGTCATGGAGCTGGTGGCAGGGCGTTCGCTGGCCCGGCACTTCCAGGTCAAGGACCGAGTCGGGCTGGCCTTTGCGCTTCAAGTTATGGCCGGTTTGTTGGCGGCGTTGGAGCATGCTCATGGTCGCGGCGTCATCCATCGCGACGTGAAACCGGGGAATATCCTGCTGAGTGTCGCGGGCAAGGTGAAACTTGCGGATTTTGGTCTGGCTCATGTCGAAGGGCGGCCTGATGTCGACGACGGCAGCCCCTTTGGAACCTTATGCTATCTTGCTCCCGAGCGGCTGCGTGGTGAGCCAGGGGATGCGCGCAGCGATTTATTCTCGGCGGGAGCGGTGTTTTATGAGGCCCTGACCGGGCAACGCGCTTTTCCGGGCTTGGCGGCGGCGGTGGCTCGCCGGATTTTGAATGATCATCCGGTTCCGCCCTCGGTCGGTCATCGCGAGGTGCCCAAGGCCCTTGATGCGGTGGTGGCCCAGGCCTTGGCCAAAGCCCCCGAAGCGCGCTTCGCTTCGGCCCGAGCCTTTGCCGACGCTATTCGCGCGGTGGTTGGCGAGTCTCGTTGGGCTGAAGCGGTGGCGGCTGCCGACGAAGGGTCCGGGAGTGTCGCGCCGCTATGGAATATCAGCCAACCCGAAGGCGGGACTCGGGACTGGAACGAGGAGCCGGAAGAACTCACCACCGCACCGTTACGGCGAATCCTGGAACAGGCCGGGTTGACGCCCACGCCGCTCTCTCCTCCCTCTGCCGAGCCTGAACCTGAGCCCGAACCCGCAGTCGAGCCTCCTCAATCCCTCCCCCCCCAGCCGTCCTCTGAACCGGCCCCCTCTGAGTCCGAGCCGGCCCCGCCCCCGGCGCCGGTTGCCGCCCCCAGTTTCCGGCGAGGTTTCGGTCGGCGTCTGGGGCGGGTGTTTGCGGTGGGAGTCAGTGTGGTGGTGGTCACCGTTGCTGTTGCGCTGGTGGCGCCGTCTGGGATTGCTCCCGACAGCGTGTTTCAACCGCCTGCCAAGCCGGTCCTGAAAGCCCTCTCATCCCCGAGTCCCGTTGTTGTCGAGGCATCCGCCATTAAACCGGAAGGGGCCAAACCAGACGGATCCAAACCGGAAGGGCCTAAGCCGGCGCCTTCGGAAACGGTTCAGCGGCCAGAATTCCCCCAATCCGTCGCCTCGCCTCCCGTGCCGCTGCCGGTCGCCCCGCCCCTGCCCCTGCCAAAGACGAACCCGGTCGGGATGCGTCATGATCAAGAGTTTGCGGCGGCGCTAGCGTTGTTTCGGCAGTCGAATTTGAGCGCGGCAGCCCAGGCATTCCAGGCGTTCGTAGCGGCGTGGCCGGAAGACCCGGCGGCCCCCGAGGCGCTGTTTCATTTGGGCGAGGCGCGGTTGGCGTTGGGCGATCCGGGCCAGGCTCGGGACAGCTTTGAACGGCTGACCGAGCATTATGCAACGTCGCCGCAGTTCGGTCCCGGCTGGGTGATGTTGGGAATCGCCGAAAGCCGTCTGGGGCGGCGGGATGCGGCGTGCGATGCCTTCACCCGCTCCCGGAGTCTGCCTTTGCCACCCTGGGCGGCGCAACGTTTGGCGGCAGAGCGGCGGGCTGCCGATTGCTCGTGATGCTGGCTCCTCGAGTCGGCTCCTTTTTGATGGAGACTTGAGAGTGATGATGCCGGCAAGCCATGACAGTGACAGATCGCCGGTCTCGGGTTGTAACGGTGCCCGTCCGGTGTCCAGGTTGCGCTGGTGGTGGGCGGTGGCGCTGTGGGCGGTGGTGTGGGCGTTGCCATTGGCCGGCGCGCGGGCAGAGCGGATCGAGCTGGACGACGGCAGTGTGCTGATGGGCAATGAGGTCAACACCAAAGGCGAGACCGTGACCATTCATCTGGATATCGGCCAGATGATCGCGGTACCTCGGGCGCATATCGTGCATCGGGGGGATCCTGCGACCTCGCCGTTGGTGACGGCGGCCCCATTGCGATTCCATGGCTCTAATACCATGGGCGAGCGTTTGGTGCCGGCCTTGGTGGATCATTTTGTGGCCGGTCATGGGGCGGCGGCCTCGCCGTGGTTGGTCGGCGAGTTGGCCGGTGAAAAGACACTGATCGTCAATGGCGGGGAGGCTGGCCTGCCGCACGAAATCGAGGTGCGGGCCTTTGGCTCTAACACCGCCTTTGCGGCGCTCCAAACTGGGGCTGCCGATATCGGTCTTTCGGCCCGGCCTATTCGGGACAGCGAAAGTGCTGTTTTGCGAGGGCTGACGGAACAGGGGGTGGCACTGGACGGAATCGCCGTGATCGTCAACCCGAGCAATCCGCTTCGGTCGGTGACGCTGGCCCAACTGGCGAAGATTCTGTCCGGTGAGATTGCCGATTGGAGCCTCGTCGGAGGGGCTCCGGGGCCCATCCATGTGCGGCTGCCCGATGATCGCTCGTCTTTGCCCGAAACCCTTCAAACCTTGGTGCTGGCTGGCCGCCGCCTGACTCCTGCTGCCGAACGGGTCGAATCGAGTCAGGCGTTGTCGGCACGGGTGGCCGCAGAGCCCGGAGCCATCGGGCTGGTCAGTCTTGCCTATGTCGATCAAACGCGGGCCTTGGATATTCGGGGCTGTTCCGGCGAAGTGGGGCCGACCGCGTTCTCGGTCAAAAGCGGGGATTATCCCCTGACCCGGCGTCTGTTCCTGTATGCCCGGCCCCAACCGCGACCGAAGGTGATCGACGATGTGTTGGCGTTTGCGGTCAGTCCTGCGGGTCAAAGCGCCATCGCCGCCGCTGGTTTCGTCAATCAGGAGATCGAGAGCGACGGCGGTGTGACCCGCCGGACTCGACGCCAGATGATGATTGATGACGCCAGCATCGACTTTGGGTTGGCGCGTAATTTCTTGAAAGTCACCGAAGGCGCCAGCCGGTTGTCACTGACCTTTCAGTTCGATGAAGGCGGCGTGGCTCCGGCGGGCTCTGCCGATGATGATATTCGGCGCCTGATCGCCTTCATGAAAGGCCCGGTGGGATCAGGGCATCAAGTGCTGGTTCTGGGCTTTTCGGGACCGACCGACGTGCTGCAACAAGGCACTGTATTGTCGGAGAACCGTGCCCGCGAAGTGGCGGTGCGTCTGACGAAAAGCGGCCTGAAAGTTGCCGTTGCCGCCGGTTTCGGCCCGATCACGGCCCCTTGTACCGAAACTCCCGACACACGGGAGCGGAGCCGGCGGGTGGAGGTTTGGATGCGGTGAAAGCCGCTCATACCATCGAGCCTTGATGGTGACTCATCAAGGCTGCCCTCAGACGCCGGGCGGGCGCCTCCGCGCCCCCTAGAGTCCACACACTGGGGCTTCGCGTCCACGAGGACGCGGGGCCGCCGTCGCGGCCCGATACCGGCGATGTGTCAGTATCAGGGCTCGCCGGTATCATACCATCGAACTTTGGTGTCGATCCATCAAGGCCCCGGCATGGGAGCCTTGAAATGGGCTGTTTCCCAGAGTCGTTCGTATCAAATAAAAGAACGTCCTATTAAAATATCGCTAGCAGATATGTGTTATGGCCTCGATTGTGAACAAGCGTAGATCGTGATACTACGTCGGCACAGAGGGGCGTGATAATTGGTTGATCCCGTTCCTGTCCGTGTTGTTCTCGTTCTTTGCAGGCAATGACTTTATACGACGCTACCGTTACGCCGGAGTGGTTGCGGAAACGCAATCAAGAGTTGGAAGCCGCGCTTGAAGAGGCGCGGCACGCTCGCGTTTTAGCGGAAATGGCCGAAGAACGGGCGCGAGAGCGAGAGGGACGGCTCCAGGATATCGTCGAGTTGGCCACCGATGGGTTTTGGGAGTTCGACGAGGATTTCTGCTTTCGTTACGATTCTCGACCCATGTCCAGCCCAGACGTGTTCGCGGTCTTTGGGGCAGCGCCCGGTGCGTTGGTAACCGAAGACCCGGCAGGAAAGGCCAATTACGACAAACTCCATCATGCGGTCTCCCATCGTTGGTCGTTTCGAGACTTGGAATTTCGCGTCAAGGGCGTGCTTGGAGACGTGCGGGTCATTTTAATCAGCGGCGTCCCAGTGTTCGACCAGGCAGGTGTGTGGCGCGGTTATCGTGGCGCGCTGTCGGATATCACCGATCGAAAAGCAGCAGAAAATAGTTTGCGCGAGGCTAAAGAGCAAGCTGAATCCGCCTCACGAGCTAAATCGGCTTTCCTGGCCATGATCAGCCATGAAATTCGAACGCCATTGACTGGCGTTATCGGCATGCTTGATCTCTTATTGACCACCCCTCTGGACGATGATCAGCAAGAGTATACACAAATTGCTCACGAATCAGGGCTCGGACTGCTGAATATTCTGAATGACATTTTGGACGTGACCCGCATGGAGGCGGGCCGGTTGCGCATCGAACCCGTGGTGTGCGAGCCGGTGCGAATCCTGAATGATGTGGTGCGCGCTATGCGACCGGAGGTCAGTAAAAAAAATATTACACTCAAGGTTGCGGTTGAATCGTCGGTTCCGGCCTATGTTTCGATGGATGGCGGGCGAATTCGTCAAATGTTATTCAATTTGATTGCTAATGCGGTTAAATTTACCGATATTGGCGATGTTTTGGTTACGGTTTCTTTCTCCCAGACGGGCGCGGGGCTTGGTGAAATGCTGCGGGTGGTTGTGGCCGATTCCGGGATCGGCATTCAGCCTGAAGCCATTCCTTATTTATTCTCTCGCTTTATGCAGGTTGATGATCGCCTTTCGCGTAAATATGGCGGCGTTGGTCTTGGTTTGGCCATCTGCAAAGAGCTGTGTGACTTGATGGGGGGCGAAATTGGGGTGAAAAGTACGCCGGGCGTGGGGAGCGACTTTTGGTTCGTCGTGCCGTGCCGAGCGGTTGGCCAAGTGGCGGTGCGGGATGAAAAGCCAGCGGCGCCGGAGACGTTGCCATTTTTGGGGGCGTCGACTCGCGAATATCGCCTCTTGGTGATGAATGCCGATGGCCGTGATCCGGCAACGCACGGAACGCTTTCGACTCTGGCGCAGGAGGCCGGCTTTGCGGTCGAGCCCACCACAGACAGGGAAGATGCGTTGGCAAGGGTGAGGGCCCGGCGCTTTGATGCTGTGCTGGTTGATATGCGTCAGGGAGAGCAAAGCGGATTTGATACCGTAGCCGCTGTCCGTCGGTTGCCGCCTCCGTCCTCGCAGATGCCGATCATCGCCATTATCGCCGCCGATATCGCGGGCAGTCGTGAAGGGGCGTTGGCCGCAGGGATGGATGATTGCATCCTGCATCCGTTTACGGCTTTAACCTTGCGAGATCGGGTGGCGCATGTCTTGACCCGAACCGTGTCGTCCCGCTTGGGTATGGATGAGACTCAGTACGAGTATTTCTGATGGTAATTTTCGGACTGCGACTGCGGCCCGAGGCGTGCACTGTGTCGTCATCATGATTCGCTCGTATTATTGTCATGGCCCGCCGGTATTATCTTGAAACTCTGAGCGTTCGTGGGGCCGCTTCATCATGCTGTCTGTCTATTCTCTCAGCCACCCCGGTCTTCAGTTGGTATCTTTTAGGTTGGCCGCCGGGGAAAGCCTCGTGGTCCGTGGGGCTTCGGGTTCGGGAAAAACCCTGTTACTCCGCGCCATCGCTGACCTTGACCCGAATCAGGGTTCAATTTTCCTCGAGTTCCAGGCTCGCGAATCGATGCCCGCACCCCAATGGCGCCGATTGGTCTGCTATCTGCCAGCAGAATCCGGGTGGTGGGCTGAAAGGGTGCGCGATCATTTTGTCGACTGGTCGCTGGCTTTGCCTTTGGTTGTAGAGCTTAATTTGCCGGAGGCTTGCGGCGAGTGGCCGATTCAGCGCCTATCCACGGGCGAGCGTCAGCGGTTGGCGCTGATTCGGGCGATGGTTCAAAAACCTAAGATCCTGTTGTTGGACGAGCCGACCTCGGGGTTGGATGCCGAGAGCACCAGCCGGGTCGAGGCTTTGGTTGAGCGTCACCGGAAAGCGGGGGGTGGTGTGGTGTGGGTCACTCACGATGCCGCCCAACTGAAACGAGTCGCTTCCCGTATTCTCGTGCTTGACGGCGGTAAGGCAACAATTTCAGACAACCATAACGTTTCAGATAACCGTAGCAATGATAATCGTGGTGCAGAGGTGGAATCGCCATGTCCTACATTCATTTAAATAATAGCGATCTGCTATTAGGTGCGCTGTTGGTGCTGTTGAATGGTGGATTATCACTGGCGCTTGATCTTCGATTAGAGCGCCGTTTATTTATTTCTGCTATGCGGATGGTGGTTCAACTGACCTTGGTTGGGCTTGTCCTTACAACTTTATTTGCTTTGGTTTCGCCATTTTGGACCGCTATTACAGCTTTAATTATGATTCTATTTGCTGGATATGAGATTCGAGCCCGACAAGATCGTCGTTTTATCGGATTTTGGGCCTATAGCCTTGGCACTGGGGCTATGCTGATCGCTTCGATGCTGGTTATGCTGTTCGCTTTGACAACTCAATTGGCGCCGACTCCGTGGTATGATCCGCGCTATGCCATTCCTTTATTGGGCATGGTGTTGGGCAATGCCATGACGGGGATCAGTTTAGGGTTGCAAACGCTAACCACTAACGCTGTTCGGGAGCGAGTCTCGATCGAAGCTCGTTTGACCCTCGGCGCAACGCGCGTTGAAGCCCTGCTGCCCGTGGTTCGGTTGGCTTTACGCAGTGCCTTTATGCCAATCATTAATACGATGGCGGCTACCGGAGTCGTTGCGTTGCCCGGCATGATGACCGGCCAGATTCTATCTGGGGTTGAGCCAGTTGAAGCTGTTAAATATCAAATCCTGGTCCTGTTTCTGATTTCGGGCGGAACCGGACTTGGGGCGATGATCGCCGTCCTCGCCGGTGCCTCCCGCCTGACCGACCACCGTCACCGGCTGCGGTTGGAGCGACTGCAAGCCCCTCAGCGTTGACGGCGGCCCCGCGTCCTCGTGGACGCGAAGCCCTTCTAGGGGGCGCGGATGCGCCCGCCCGGCGTCTGAGGGCAGCCTTGATGAGTCACCATCAAGGCCCGATGGTATAACAGGCTAAAACATCCGGGCTTTACCGGCCAAAGCACCGGCAGGGTCTTCGGTGCCAGCATAAGCGCCCCGATGGGCCTTATTGAAGCGGACCGTGATAATCAAGGTCAAGGCGTCATTGACCATATGAAGGTATTTTTCCGAGACCGCTGGCATGGGAATGCCTCGGCTCATGCAGTAATTAACCAGGGCTGCCGAAGCTTCACTTTCTGGAATCACCAGGATATTTTCCCGACCAATCCCATTAACCGCCCGAATCGTGACGGTCACACCATTTTCGATGTGATAAGAGACCTTTTGGATTGATCCTTCGGGCAGCGGCTCTCGTAATTTTCGCCGTCGCTCGATGATAGCTGCGGCAACCTCCTGTTCGCTGAAGGCCAAACAGCGAAGTTCTTTCATGAAAAACACCGTCGAACGAAGGAATCGCCGGACGACTTTACGCGGTTGACTCGTCTGCGGGCAAGACCCAAGCTACAACTGACGTTCTCTCGACCTTGAATTCGGTCTCGGGCGCGGCTATGATGCGACACTGTCCGAGTAACGCTCGCACCAGAGTTCTCCTCCCTTCCCCCTTACGATGGAGCTATCCGTGCGGTCTGCCGATCGAATTGTCGCGGAAGTGATGCGGACTGCCCCTATGCCGGATCGCGCCAGAAAAACCCATAAGTTGATGGAAAGCCCAATTCTTGGGCACACGTCGCAAATGTGGGAATTTTTTCTTCAGGAATTAAAAGACATTGCCGACGTTGCCGATTTATTTCCAGAAACGCGGACGGCGGTGGAGTTGGCTTTGGCCATGCGCCAAGATGCCGTCAACATGCTAGGACGCAACGAGACCGTCGACACCAAGATCACCACGCAGCTTCTCACGGCCCTGTATTTTCTGAATACCAAGCCCGGCACCGAGATTCCCGAGGATGCTTACGGCGATATCCTGGCTGACATTGCCCGGATCCGCGCCATCATCCAAGGCGTCCACGGTGCTTCGCCGGGGCTGCGGATGGTCGAAAAAACCGATTATTACGGCTGGCTGGTGATGTTCATGCTGGCTAATGCTGTCAATAGCGCTTTTTCGGAAATGTCTGATAAGTCATGGCTGGAAAGCAACCTGCTTTTGGATAGCGCCTTGCGGGTCTGTCGGAATGTTTATGGTCATATTTTTGATGATGTCGTTATCTTTATCAATGGCGGTGAGCTTGGTGGAGCAACTACGGCCTCGTGGCATGCCCATTTATTGGAACGCTTGAATGAGAGTTATATTCGTTCGTTGCCCGCAAGTGGTGATCAGCATTTAATCACTCAGGATGATTTCGCTCGTTTGCGCCGTAGGCGCTTGGATGGGGAGTTGGTGCAGGATTTTCTGTGCGATGTGGCGACCGAGAACTTTCTACACCTTGGCGCCAGTTTACCCAAAAGCGATCTCCCCAAAGGACACGCCCCCTTTATCGCACGGATCCGTCATTTAGCTCAGGAATTGGCCAGCCCCGACGTGGATTCCGATTTCGGACGGGTGTTAGCCAAGCTCTCCAAACGCGATATCCGTAATCCACTTGGGGGAACGCCTGGGGTTATCAGTGTTCTTGATTTCCTTAAGTCGAATGAGAGTGATTATCTCTATCCACCCCCGTCACCTCAGCCCGGTGCCAAGAAGAAAAGCAATGGCTTATCGTTGCTAGAGCGCAAAGGTCTGTTCTGCCGGCATGTTACGACCTATCTCAAAAAGTTGGATTTTTGGGAAAAACATAAACGAGAAGTGACGCTGTCTCCGGCAGCCGAAATATTCTCAGGAGCCTTACTGGCCAAATTGCGGGAGTATGGCTTAGAGCAAAAAATCAAGGCTGCACTTCAGGAAAGCCGGAATATTCCTGACAATGTGGAAATCACGGTCGATATTGTTTCGGATATTCGCTCTTTCGGAGGCGATCATATCGCGCCTCAAATTCGGTTCACATCCGCTCCGGAAGTCTGGTCGCTTTACGGCAAGGATGTGTTTGCTATTGCCGAAGGCGCGCTGAATCAATGGTGGGGGACGGTTTTTGATGTGGCTGCTGAGTATTTGGCACCCTGCCCGGAGACCAATCATCAAGAACGGATCCGGCAGTTGAATGTTCTATTCGGCCTTTCCGATTATTTTGCCAATCTTAAATGGCGGAACATTCCATTTGAGATTGAGCCAGGTGCTCTTAACTATGCCAGTGGGCGACAGGCCCGTTTAGACGATATTGATCGGGCGGTTGAAAATTATCTAAAGTATTTTGTCGCCTGTTTTGCTCGCTCGGCCAAGCATTCTAAAAAATCGGGGTTACATAAACGGACCCTGTGCCCACGAACCACCACCATCAAGCTTTCTAAAAAAGGAGGACAGGAAATCCGTGAGACGATTATCCGTCCAATGCCGGTTTATAAGCCCTTAATGGCGGCTAAAACCTTTGACACATTTCTAGGGCCGCTCAAATTATTAGCTGAGGCTAACGCTCGTTTCGAAATCGTCGAGCTTGAGGATAAGAAATGGGTTGTTCAGAAAATGGGTGGCGAAGATGTGCTGTTTCAGCGTGATAAACGCAGCCATCATTACAGTATCCGTTATCTGCGCCAACAGGGAGAACGCGATTTTATCAGCGGCATTAATCAGATTATGAAAACAGAGATCATGTATGACGCCCATTTGGGGGCGATTGATGATCTCTATCGGACTTATTATGTTCGGGAACATTGTAATAACAATGCTATTGATTTTCGTGCGGTGATGAAACCTTCCTTCGAGGAGGAAGCCGATCCGGCGGCGACTCGGGCTTTCGGTTACGCCGATGCCGAAATGGAAAAAGTGCGGCGTCGACACCAGGATCGGGAACATGGCTTCTTGCATTATCGGCGCGTTGAGCAGGTTCTTCGACCTTTGCGAGCAGATAAAGACTTTAACGTCTTATTAGATTCTGCCGGTTTGCCACAAAACAAGATTCTTCGTGACCACATTACCCAGATTATTGCCATTCGGGAATTGGAACGGGCGGACCTGTTAAAGCGCCATGATCTTGATCCTGACGAGGCAATGATTCAGGCCCGATCCGCATTGCTTCAGGACAATATTGATACAATCGCGTTCTTCAAGATCGCGGATAATATGGTCAGTTATGCTTTTGCTGATGTCAGTGCAGCTCGGGAGCGCAGTAAGCATAGTCCAAAAAGAAGTGCTGCATTGTTGCGAGATACCCGCAATAGCATCTTTCTGCTGGCTGATACTGTCGCCCGTTTGCTGTATCGCTGTGTTGTTTCCCATGAACAGCGAGACGAATTCCATAAGGCCATGCGCGAAGGGAGTCTCAGTGACGACTTCCTGGCTAACATGCTCGATTATGTGGCCAAAGGTTTGACCTATAACGGCTACAAGACCAAGGATTTTTGGGAGTTAGAAGGGGCCCCGGAAACCGAAGGCTATATTGAATTGATTTATGAAAAACAGATGCCTCGCGCCATCTTGAACAGCATTGTCAGTTTGGCGCCACGCCACAGTGAACCGATTGAGGCGGTGTCGTGCCAGCTCGGTCGGTCTTTGATCCGATAAGACTTTTTGCGGGTGTCGGGAGAGTCCCGAAGACGCAAAGGGAACGAGGCTTCTCGCCCCGCCCTTTGGTGTCATCGGGGGGCGTCTACGCCGTTGGCTGCCAACCCGGCGGCGCTAGTTCGAAGCCCGCGAATTCAAAGGCGGGCGCGACCGTGCAGCCTACCAAAGTCCAGGATCCCAGGGACTCTGCGGCTTGCCAAACCCCAGGCGGGACCACGCCTTGTGGTCTCTGCCCTGCCGTCAGGTCATTCCCCAGGGTCAGGTGACGGATCGGCTGGCCGGGTTCGGACAGGGATAACGTCAGCGGCCCCCCTGCATACCAATGCCAGATTTCCACGGCATCGACTCGGTGCCAATGGGATCGTTCCCCTTCCGGCAAGAGAAAGTAGATGGCGGTGCAGGCCCCTCGCCCGCCGTCCACTCCGGCGTGGCGGTAGGTTTCGACATAATAGCCGCCCTCGGGATGGGGGTGCATCCCGAGTCGGGCGATGATGTCGGCGGCGCTAGGCGTGGTGCTCATGACGCTGGCGGGCGGGTGGTTTGAAAGCTGGGGCGATCACTGACGCCAGCCAACCACGAGGCCAAATGCGGACGCCCTGCGCGCCAGTCAAGATCGGCAAAACGCAGATCCAGATATCCCAATGCCGCCGCTACAGCCAAAGTGCCAATTGTTACGGATCCGGAAAGATTGGCAACATCCTGTTCAAAATTGTTAAGGGTCCGAAATATTGCTCGTTTCTGACGCTCGATGGTTGTTGAGGTGCGTGTTTCTTCAGGCTTCATCAATTCTAGGCGCAGAATAACGGCAGCATCGCATAAGCCATCTCCTAACGCCTGAAAGCGTAAGGCTTGCCAGCGAGCGTTGCCAACAGGAGGAAACAGCGAACCATCGACCAAACTGTTTAGATATTCGCAAATAACGGGACTGTCGAACAGCGAGGTTCCATCTTCAAGCCGCAATGTTGGAACCTTGCAAAGCGGATTATCATCGGGCAAGCCCTCGGTGACGCTCCAGGCATCGGTCAAAACCAACTCAATCCGATCCGCTATCCCCAATTCCAGGGCGGTCATGCGGACTTTGCGGACATAGGGGGAGGCAAGGCTGTAATATAGTTTCATCATCGCGGGGTTCCTTTGGGATGGTTGTGGATAGGACCGTTCTTTTGGCTTCAAGATCTTATGGCGAAACCATCATGGGTTCAACAGGCCGAGCGACCCTTTGCGGGTATGATTGAGTCTGGAGCCTAGTTATCAGCTCTCTAGGCGACATGCAAATCAAGAAACTCTTGGGGCTATTTTTGATCTTGTTGACTAAGTCCAATTGTCTCGAGACCGGACACTATTGAGGTCGGGGGCGGTGCGGCGGGCTGGACTTTTGGCAGCAAATTTTCTTCCATCCGCCCTCGGGTTTCGCCTCGCCGATCCTTATATCGGTTCAGAAATGATCCTTACGATGCCGTAATTCGGCGAAGATTCGGGCGGGTGAGGCTCCGGTCATGCCCAGAACCTGAGCCATTGAGGGCTCGTCGGCCCGCAGGAACGGATTGGTGGCGCATTCCTCGGCTATGGTGGTGGGAACGGTGGGCGCACCGTGGTCACGTTGCCGTTGGGCGTGTTCGATCCGGGCCAGAAGGGCTGGATTCTCGGGTTCAAGGGTGAGAGCAAAACGGGCATTGGCCAACGTATATTCATGGGCGCAACACACTTGAGTTTCGCTAGGCAGCGCCCGTAACCGCAATAAAGAGGCCCACATTTGCTCGGCGGTGCCTTCAAACAATCGGCCACAACCTAATGAAAATAAGGTATCTCCACAAAAGACGACGCCGGTCTGTGGAAAATAAAAAGACAGATGGCTTCGTGTGTGGCCTGGGGTTCCGATCACCTCAATCATTTCGGATCCGAATTGAAAATGATCGCCCGGTTCCACGCCCCGATCAACCTCGGGCATGCGGGCACGGTCAGAGGTCGCCCCGACCACCGGGCAACGGTAGCGGCTTTTGATCTGGAGGTCGCCGGCGATGTGGTCGTCATGGTGATGGGTGTTGAGGACAACGCCGATCTGCCAGCCATGGCGTTCGACCTCACGAATCACCGGCCCGGCTTCGGTGGGATCGATCACCGCAACCCGATCGCTCTCGGGGTCACGAAGGGCGTAGATGTAATTATCCCGGCGTGCGGGAATGATCAGCATCTCCATGACGATCCGGTCTCCGTGGTGGATGGGCCGTGAAAGGTGGGCGCTTGGCCCCATCAACACCAGGATAAGGCTTTTTGTGGGCTCTGCCCACACACCTGCAAAGGGCTCGTCGGCCCTTTGCACCCGTCTTTCAAGCCCAGTCTGGCCGGGCCCTTTTTTTCGTGGGGCAGGTCGTCGGATTGGCTTGATTTCCTGTCGGCCATGCCCCCTATCAGGGGGGCTGGTCTTTGGTTCTCGGGGAGTCCCCGCGCCCGCATGTATACTGACATCACCACCCTTCGCGATTTTTACCAAACCAGCCTGGGCCAAGTGGCGCGGCGGTTGATTCGGCGCCGTTTGCGCGAGGTCTGGCCAAGCGCCAGAGGCCTGACTCTGGTGGGGATCGGCTATGCCAGCCCCTATCTGCGGCCCTATCGTGACGAAGCCGAGCGGGTGTTTGCGCTGATGCCAGCGTCCCAGGGGGTTGGCTATTGGCCTGCCGAGGGGCCAGGGTTGGTGGCGCTCACCGACGAGGCTGAATTGCCGTTGGCCGATTTGTCAGTGGATCGGGTGCTGTTGATCCATGGCCTGGAAGGCACCGAGCAGTTAAGGCCGATGCTGCGGGAAATCTGGCGCGTGTTGGCAGGGGACGGGCGGTTGCTGGCGGTGGTGCCCAACCGTCGGGGGCTGTGGGCACGGGCGGAGTGGACGCCGTTCGGTCATGGCTACCCCTATTCGGTCAGCCAGCTCAAGCAGGTGTTGCGCGACACCCTGTTTGTGCCGGAACGCACCGCCCACGCCTTGTTTATTCCCCCGGTGCGCTCGCGTTTTGCCTTGGCTTGGGCGCCAGCCTGGGAGCAAATCGGCCTGCGTTGGTTCAAAACCTTTGCCGGTGTGACGATGATCGAGGCGAGCAAACAACTGTTTGCGGGCGTCAGCCGCCGGGCCATGACCGCAGAGAGCCGCCGCCTGATTCTTCCCGTCCCCGGCGGCGCTACCCAGGTTCGGGGCTCTCGATAGTGTTCCCTGCCCGCTTCAGCAGCGTCGCAACATAAAGACCGCCTGTTCCGCAATCAGATTGGATACGGCCCCTGCCCCATGGCCGCGAATGCGGTCGGATCGGTCAAGGATCACAGTATCCTCAATGCGAATGCCCACTTCCCGGCACAGCGTCACAAAGTCGGTGATGGTGCAGAGATGGATATTGGGCGTGTTCCACCACTGATAGCCCAATCGCTGTGTTACCGGCATCCGTCCCATGGCCAGCAGCCACAGGCGAATCCGCCAGTTGCCGAAATTGGGCAATGAAACCACCGCTCGACGGCCAATTCGCACCAAATCCAGCAACACATCCCGAGGCGCCCGCATGGCCTGAAGGGTTTGGCTTAGGATGACATAATCAAAGGCGTCGCTGGGATAGTCCTTCAGGTCGGTGTCGGCGTCACCTTGAATCACCGACAGCCCATGATTGACGCAGAACTTCACGCCATCCATGGATAGCTCCAGCCCGCGCCCGTCCACGCCCTTGGTGTGCACCAGATGGGCCAACAACGTCCCGTCGCCGCACCCAACATCCAGCACCCGTGCGCCCGGCTCGATCATATCGGCGATCAATTTCAGATCGGCCCGAATCAACGACTCCCCGCTGCGAGCCGGTCGTGCCGGGTCGCGGACCGCGCCTGGGGTTGGTTCCCACCGCTGAGTCATCGGGGTGCCCATCGGCGTCGGGGCAAGCCCCGGTGTGCAGCACAACCGTCAAGAAATCCGTGCATCACTTGATGCAACTCCGGTTCATCCAGCAAAAAGGCATCATGGCCTTTGTCGGTGGTGACTTCAACAAAACTGACATTGGCCGCGACGGCGTTGAGCGCATGGACGATCTCTCGGGAGACCGTCGTCGGGAACAGCCAGTCGCTGGAAAAGCTGATCACGCAAAAGCGCACGGGCGTTGTTTGCCCCTTATGGAGAAAGGCCCGCGATAGCACTCCACCATGTTCGGCGGCCAAGTCGAAGTAATCCATCGCCCGCGTGATATACAGGTACGAATTGGCATCGAAACGGTCGACAAAGGCGCTGCCCTGATAGCGCAAATAGCTTTCCACTTGGAAATCGGCATCAAACCCATAGGTAAAGGCGGGCCGATCCTGAAGGTTGCGGCCAAATTTGCGATGCAGAGCGGTTTCCGACAGATAGGTGACGTGCGCCGCCATGCGGGCGACCGCCAAGCCGGCTTCTGGTCGTCGTCCAAGCGACACATAGTCGCCACCACACCATTCGGGATCGGCCATGATGGCCTGACGGCCAACCTCGCCAAACGCGATGTTTTGCGCGGAATGGCGTGGTGCGGTCGCAATGGGCATGGCCGCAAACACCGATTCAGGGTAGCTTGTTACCCATTGCAGGGCTTGCATACCGCCCATCGATCCGCCGATGACGCAAAATAGGCGCTCAATCCCAAGATGTTCAACCAATAGTTTTTGGGCCCGAACCATGTCGCCGATGGTGATGACCGGAAAGTGAATGCCGTAGGGGCGGCCTGTGGCGGGGTCGATATCCATCGGGCCGATGGTGCCCATGCAGCCGCCCAACACATTGGAACAGATCACGAAAAAGCGATCGGTGTCGATAGGGCGACCGGGGCCGACCATGATTTCCCACCAGCCCGGCTTTCCCGTCACCGGATTGCCGCCGATCACATACTGATCCCCGGTTAGCGCGTGGCATAACAGGATCGCGTTGGAGCGGTCGGCATTGAGGCTGCCGTAGGTTTGGTATGCGACCGGAAAGTCGCTCAATGTAACGCCGCAGTCGAGTGGCATGGGGCGGTCGGTGGCCAGCCGAACGCGCGGCTGGTGCCCGTGATCGGCGATGGACTCGGGAGCAAGCGGCTCTATGGCCATGGGGGACGTGCCGAGGGTTGGTGTTAGCGACTCCATAGCTATGAACCAAGCCTCGGAGGTGTCAATGTTTTCTTTGATTTTAGCAGGCGTGCAGACTACTACTAGGCGGCTTCATCCGCATTGGTTCCCTTCGCCATGATCACGCCCTTGCTGTCCCTCGAGGACCTGCGCACCCGAATCGACCGCATTGACGACGCGCTTCATGACCTGTTGATGGAGCGCACCGAGGTGGTCAAAGAGATCGGCGTCCTCAAGGGGGCCGGGCACCCCGTGCTGCGTCCCGCGCGCGAGGCGATGATCTTGCGTCGGTTATTGGCTCGCCATCAGGGTGACCTGCCCGCTGCGGTAGTCTTACGGATGTGGCGAGAGATGATTTCCGGCCTGACTCAGCTTCAGGGCCGATTTGGGGTGACAGTTTATGCTCCTGAAGATCGGCGCGGGTTCTGGGATGTGGCCCGCGACCACTTCGGCAGCCAGACCCCGATGACCGTGGTAAACTCGCCGGTGGCGGCGGTGCGGGCGGTGGCCGAAGGCACCGCCGGTGTTGGTGTTGTCCCTTTTCCGGCGGAAGATGACGCCGATCCCTGGTGGCGCTTTATCAATGGCGATGACGAGCGGACGCCCCACGTGGTGGCGCGCCTGCCGTATTTTGGCCGGGGGAATGGTCGGGGCGAGGATCGTGACGCCTTGGCCATCGCTTTGGTCCCCCATGAGCCCACCGCGTTTGGTGTGGAGTCGTTGTATGCCGATCGCTCTCTGATCCGCATCGAATTGGGAGAGGATATCAGTCGGGGGCGCCTGAAAGACGCGCTGGAAGCCGCCGGTTTGCCACCGATCAGCTTTTGCAGTTGGTTGGGGCGGGCCGGAGCCGGGCCGGTACATCTGGTCGAAATCGCGGGCTTTGTTGGAACCGGCGACCATCGTTTGGCGGCTTGCGCGGATCGAATGTCGTCGCCTCCGATCCGCATCAACACCATGGGCGGCTATGCGGTGCCGCTGGTTTTGGGATCCGATGGCCGTTAAAAACGGGTGCCGCAGAGTCTCGTAAGCCGTCGTTGCCCGAAGAGGACGTCTTCTGATGGAACAGACCCCGTTGTTCGGGCGTGTGGCTCTGATTGGCATGGGCCTGATCGGCGGGTCGCTGGCCTTGGCCTTGCGGCAGCATGGGCTTGTGGGCCGACTGGTGGGGGCCGACCATAATCCCGATCATGTGACTCAGGCGCTGGCCCTGGGGTTGGTGGACGAGGCCGGAACCGATCTGGGATTGGCGGTGCGCGGCTGTGATTTGGTGGTATTGGCGACGCCGGTCGGCACCTTTGCCGAGTTGGCCGCCACCATCGCCCCCCACTGTATGCCGGGTGCCATTGTTTCGGACGTGGGTTCGGTCAAGGAGCTGGTGCTGCGCGAGATCGCTCCCCGCCTGCCGCCCGGAGTCCATCTGGTTCCGGCCCATCCGATCGCCGGCACCGAACATTCCGGGCCGGCTGCCGGTTTTGCCACACTGTTCCAAGGCCGTTGGTGCATCCTGACCCCTGCCGCCGACACCGACCCGAGCGCGGTTGAGCGGGTCCGGGCGCTGTGGCTGCGGGTCGGCTCGATGGTTGAGGTGATGACCGCCGAACATCACGACCGGGTTCTGGCTATCACCTCTCACCTGCCGCACCTGATTGCCTACACCATCGTCGATACGGCGGTGGGTCTCGAGGAATCAACGCAATCCGAGGTGATCAAATTTTCGGCCAGCGGCTTTCGGGATTTTACCCGCATTGCGGCTTCGGACCCGATCATGTGGCGCGATATTTTCCTGAATAATCGTGAGGCGGTTCTGGAGATTCTGCAACGCTTCACCGAGGATCTGACGGCTTTGCAACGGGCGATTCGTCGTGGCGAGGGCGATACCCTTCAGGAGGTCTTTACCCGCACTCGTGGCATTCGTCGCGGCATCATTGATGCCAAGCAAGCCTGATACGATAGACTATCGTGATAGGGGATTGCGTCAGGCTAGAGGGGCCACCAGCACAGGACCGGAATGATGGACGCTTTGCGGGCACAGTATGAGGAATACCCCTACCCGTCCCGGAATCCCGCCGACGAGGACCGCCGTTTGTTGGTGGGCTCGCCCAGTCATCTGAGTCAGCTCAACCACTATGTCTTCGGCGGGAGGCTCGATCCCGCCGCGCCGTTACGGGTGTTGGTGGCCGGAGGCGGGACTGGCGACGCAGCGATCATGCTGGGGCAGCAATTGCGCGACGCTGGCACACCGGCCAGCCTCACCTATCTGGACCTGTCGCAAGCATCGCTGGCAATCGCCGAGTCGCGCGCCAAACGGCGCGGTTTGGAGTCTTTGACGTTTCATCAGGGCTCGCTTTTGGATCTGGAGCCAAGCCGTTGGGGGCTGTTCGACTATATCGACTGCTGCGGTGTGCTCCATCATTTGGACAAACCTACGGCGGGACTTGCGGCGCTGGTATCGGTTCTGGCGCCCGGCGGCGGCATCGGCTTGATGGTTTACGCGCCTTATGGTCGCAACGGGGTCTATCCGCTCCAGGATGCCTTACGCACCTTGGGGGACGGTTTGCCGGCCTCCGAGCGGTTGGCTTTGGCCCGGCGCTTGTTGAAACAATTGCCGCCTGGGAACGGGTTTCGAAACAATCCCCATCTTGCGGACCATGTGGCATCGGATGCCGGGCTTTATGACCTGCTGTTACACAGCCGGGACCGGGCCTTTACCGTTTCCGAGCTGGTGGCGATGGTGGGCTCCTGTGGCATGGCGGTGAGTGGCCTGATCGAACCGGCTCTTTACGAACCTGCGACCTATGTCAGAGATCCGCGTCTGCTTAAACGGTTGGAGGGGCGGCCTTGGCTCGAGCGGGCGGCATGGGCCGAACAGGTGGGGGGTGTGCTGGCCAAGCATATCGCCTATCTGGTTCGGCCCGAACAGCTGGCGACGGCAGTCGCCCAACCCTCAACGCCCGAGATGGTGCCGGTTCCGCACGAGCTGGATGGTCCGGTGTTGGCGGCAGCTTCTCTGCCTGGTGCTACTCTGGACGTGTTTTTGTCCGGTGTGTCCCTGGAGCTTCCCCTGCCCCGGCTGGCGGGGCCGTTGTTGGCCAGAATTGATGGCCAAACCAGCCTAGGGGCGCTGCATCAGCATCTTTTGGCTCTGGATCGCACCTTGGATTGGGAGGCTTTCAAGCGCCAGTTCGATCAGCTTTATCGGCAGCTTAACGGGATAGGGAAGCTGTATCTGAAAGCGCCAACCGTTCCTTAATCGCCAAGCGGGGGCGTTGCAGCCGCAGATTCAAGCGGAACCAAGCGGATTCGGGTTCCGGAAATCGCCAGAGCCAGCCGCCCTCGTTTCAGGGCCAAGGCGTCTTTGCCAAACAAATCGCGCCGCCAGCCTGACAGAGCCGGAACGTCGGCGTGGTCGTCGGCGGCGATGGCGTCCAAATCGGCAGCCGAAGCCACCAGCTTGCTGGCCACATGATGGTCTTCGCATTTCATTTTCAGCAGAACCCGCAGCAGCTCGACCACCGAAGCCGCGCCGGGGGGAAGGTCGACCGTGGGCTCTTCTCGAGGGCACTGGTCATCGGGAAGGGCTAGGCCTCGCGCGACCGCCGCCAGCAGGTCCGTCCCCATCCGGCTTTCGGCCAGACTGCGTCCCAAGCCTCGCACCCGCCCGAGATCGTCGACACTGGTCGGAGCGTGGGCGGCGATTTCCAACAGCGCCTCATCTCGCAAAACCCGTCCGCGCGGCAGATCGCGGGTCTGGGCTTCGCGTTCGCGCCAAGCCGCAATTTCACGTAGGATCGCCCGGAATCGGGGCTTGGCTGAACGGATCTTGAATCGCAGCCAAGAGGTTTCAGGATCAACGGCATAAGTGGCGGCGTTGGTGAGTATCGCCATTTCCTGATCAAGCCAATTGGCCCGTCCGCTCTTAGTCAAACGGCGGTGCAGCTTGTCATAAACTGGGCGAAGATGAATCACGTCAGAGAGCGCATAAGCCAGTTGTCGCTCGGTCAGAGGCCGCAAGGACCAGTCGGTAAAGCGACTCGATTTATCAACGCGAACACCGGCCAGCTTCGAAACCAGCGTTTCGTAGCTAACACTGTCGCCAAAGCCGCAGACCATCGCCGCAACCTGGGTATCAAAGAGCGGTGCCGGCACTCGTCCCGCGAGATGAAAAAAAATTTCAATGTCTTGGCGCGCGGCATGAAAGACCTTAAGCACCGACGGCGCCGCCATCAGGTCATACAATGGGCGCAAATCGATATCGGGCGCCAGAGGGTCGATGGCCACCGCCTCCCCTGGCCCGGCCACCTGGACCAGACACAATTGCGGCCAATAGGTTTTTTCGCGCATGAACTCGGTATCGACGGTGACAAAATCTGCCGTTGCCTGCCGGGCGCAAAACGCTGCCAAGGAATCGGTTGTGGTGATCAAGCTCATGGGCTCACTCATACACCACCGGGAGCCCTAGGGAAAGCGGAGCAATCGCTGAACACGGGGGTTTTGGGGGCATAGGGGCCTGCCTCCGAGGGTGGCCTTGATGTGTGTCAACATCAACATGAAACTCTGTGGGGGCTCAAAAGGTCGGCCCTTTGAGCCCCCACAGAGCGGAGGAATGATCCAGGCTGGCTATGCGGCAGCCTAGCCTCCAGAAACCGCCGATGAACGGACTCCGGCAATGAAGTGATCGGCCTTGGCCGAGAGTAAACCGGATTGTTGGGTCAATTGGATGGTATTGTTCAGCAGGTCTGATGCTGCTTGTCCCGTGAAACCAGCCGATTGTTCCAGTTCGCCAATGGAGCGCGTGATTTCTTGATTGTGATTTGCCACATCATGCACGCTTCGTGAGATTTCTTTCGTGACGGCGTCCTGTTCCTCGATGGCTGCCGCCACGGCTGTCGTGACGCCGTCAATTTCCGTAATTGTTTCGGAAATGGCGTGAACGTCGGCCACGGCCACGGCGCTGGCCTGCTGCATTTCTTTGATTTGTCTGGTGATCTTCTCTGTTGCGTGGGCGGTTTGAGTGGCCAGAGTCTTGACCTCGCCCGCCACGACGGCAAAGCCTTTTCCGGCATCACCGGCCCGTGCCGCCTCGATGGTGGCGTTAAGGGCGAGTAAATTGGTCTGACTGGCAATTTGTGTGATCAGTTCGACCACCTCGCCAATGCTGTTGGTTTGGCCTTCCAAAGACCGAATGGTTTTGGAAGCGGCTTCCGCACGACCGACAGCATTTCGGGCAACATCGGCGGAGCGGCTGACTTGTCGGGTGATTTCAGCAATGGAGCCCGATAGCTCTTCGGTGGCCGAAGCCACGGTCTGAATATGTTCCGAGGCTTGCCGACTGGTTGCCAAGACCGAAGCCGCCCGTGACAGACCTTGGGCGGCCGTTTCGGAGAGTCGGTTGGCTCCATGCTGCACTTCGGACGTCACGCCCGAGATACTGGCCACGACTGCCGCTAAAGAACCCTCGAATTCCTGTGCCATGGCTTCCATATTGGCGCGATTTTTGGCGTCATTGAGTCGTTTCGTAATCTCTTGTTCTTCTCGTAAATGCTCAACAGCCAGCGCATGTTCTTTGAAAATCACCACAGCTTGGCTCATTTTACCGATTTCATCGGTGCGCGTGCTGGTTTCAATATGAACCGCCATGTTACCGTTGGCCAAAGCCCGCATAATATCGATGATTTTTGTGAGGGGCGCCACGATCCTTCGTCCGACAAACCAGAACGAAATAAAAAACGCCAATAAAATCGTTAGAGCGCCGCCAATGAGGAGAACATTAATGCTTTGGTCCAGAATCTTATGAGATTGAGTTGAAGCTGTGCCGATATCTTGCTGAGTCTGTTGACTCAAGGCTTCAATCTGATGAGATATTTCTTCAGTTTCTTTCTTGTTTTCCTCAATCAGAGCAATGGACTGATCTTGGAGCGTCAATCGTCGTGCGCGTAAAGCTGGGAGTCCAGTCTCCACGTTACCGATTCGGGTCAGTTCGGCATAAAGTCCCTGAATCCGTCCCCCCAGCACATCGGGCAGAGTCTTAAGCGCAGAGTGCGTGGTTCTCATCGTTCCTTTAAATTTTTGTGATTGTTGTTTTACACCCTCTTGGCTGCGGGCAGAATAAATGTCCATCAGGGTTCCGATGGCCATTTGCATATCCATTTGCACGGCTAATAAAGGGCGATTTTCTGCCAGAGCGTGGGCTAAATCTGATGAGAGGGTGGCTAAATCTTGGTTGGAAGAATCATCTTTCGTTGTGATCGCCTTGCTTGCCAAAGTAATCTGCATGGTCGAGGCGGTGATGGCGGGGCCGATTTCTGCCTGTACGGCGTCCCGTACTTTCGCCATATCACTGAGTGCCGTCTGTGCCGCCTGTTCGGTTTGCAACCCATCACTGACTAACGTATTGATATGAGCTAGATTTTGCATCAAACGGCGGACACTGGCTTCAATGGCGTCAATTTCCGCCGAGTCGAGGTTCGAGTGGCGCAGGGCCTCTAGGCTCGTCTTCAGGGCCGTCATCTGGCTATTGACGGCTTCAAATCGCTGCATCCGTTCCTGGTCGCTGGTCGAAGCCACCAAAGCCGGCGCACTGACGTTGAGCCTTTCACCATCGCGGGCCAAGGTTAGCGCGGCTGTCATGACTGGGATGCGTTGGTCAATGATGCTGTTCAGAACATCATCCAGATGTTCAAACGACACGATAGCCAGGGCAAAACCGCCGGTGGTCAACCCGACGATCAGCATTTGCGCCCCGATTAATCGTCCGCCGATCCCCTGAAGACTGGATTTGATTGACGCCATCTTGCGCAAAAAAGACGACATAAGCCTGACCATGAGCCTTTACCTTTCCTGATAAAGACGAAGATGGCCGCTGGTGGCGACAGTTGGAAAATCCGAGAAGACGGTTTCTTTGACCCAACGTTGGCTTTGGCCATCCAATCGCCATTGGCCAGTGACAATAGGGGTGACTGAGACATTATGTTCGTCAAACGCGATTTTGCCGGCGACGGTTTCAATGTTGGTGGCTTTGAGAGCTTTGACCAACGCATCTGGCGAGGTGTCTCCGGCCCGTTCCAGGGCTGAGAATAAAATATCATAACTCGCGTCATCCAATCCCAGTAACGGTGAGTAATATTTGCCTGGATTGGCCGACTCATAGGTTTTGATCAAAGTGGCGCTGTCATAACCGCCGTAGGCAGCGTGTCCGGGAAAAGTTCCAGACCAAAAATCGGCACCGGCCACATCTTCAGCCCCTGCCCCAACCGCGCTCATCGCTTCAGCAAAGCCGGTAGCCTTATCGATCAAAACAAATTTCGGCTTGAATGCAGCCTTGGCAGCAGCGGCTAAGAAATTAGCAAGATCTGGAGGCGGCAACACTCCGGCAACCACTTCGACGCCAGCGTTTTTAAAACTGGCAACAATGGCAGAATAATCAGTCAGCCCCTCTTCGATCCGCCCAGGATCAACAGCTTGCCATTTTTCATGGGAAAAAGCCGTGCTGAACAGAGCATGAAAAACCACACCATCGGGATCATTGGGGTAAAGATAACCGATTTTACCATTAAATCCGCCGGGGATGGCTTTTAATGTGTCAATATGATTGCGAACCAAATCGCCGACTTGAAGGAAAAAGTGAAATCCGTATTCCGTGTCGCGGGGGCTACCGTCCGGTCCCAACAGCCAGGCCTCAACCGGAGCGGCTGTGGTGATACAGGGAACTTCGTACTTCTCGCACATCTCGGTCGGTTGATTGGTCGTATCGGGAGTAAAGGCCGCCATTACCACAGTGACCTTATCTTCAACAATGGCTTTGGTTGCAGCCTCACCAGAACCTGCCGGAGTTGATTTGGAGTCATAGTATTTAATTTCGATGGAACAATGCTGACCGCCAATAACCAACCCTCCCTTCTTATTCAATTGATCAATTTTAAAGGTATCGATCCAAGGGTTGACCAAGGAGGCCACTTGCAAAGCGCCGGTCATGGGCAGAACCCGACCGATTTTGACGGTACAGTCGGCACTCATGGCCGTTCCCGTCGTTAGACAAGCCCAAAGCAGAGCCCAAACCGTAACACGGGCGTGAAACCATCGAGTGGTAACCATGAGACTCCCCTTGATTCGTCCTTGCCTCTTTTTAAAACCAGATACGCAAAGACTGCCAAAGCCGACGACCAAGCAAGCATCAGTGGGTGCAAGCGATGTGGTCAGCGAACTGTTGCTGTGCCGTGCTTTCCCTTTTAGCATGACCTCTGCTCAGTTTGTGAAGGCTAAAACCAACATGATTTCTGCTTTGTTAACCTTCGATCTCGTAAGAATGTCTGCGGGTGACAACTGCTCGGGGGAGATTATTCGGTTCAGTGCATCTAATTTGTCAAGTCTTTATTCTGGAAGTCAGAGAAACCAAACCGGGGCTGGCGGTGGCTTGCTGTCCTTCTTGCCCTGGCTCGGCCATATTGAGTAGCATGGGGTGCCGAAGGTGGCAGGGCAGAGGCGCCCGCAAGCCCTCGCGACACCATTCGAAGGCAACAGAACTGCTATTCAAGGGGCTGAGAGACCATTGCAAAACGGACCTTTAGCGACCTACCGGGCGCGACGGCGCGATGGTGTTTTGCGTTTTGATCCCGACCAGGAATTGGCCGTGGAGAAACTGGAAAGCCTATCCCACGCCTTGGTCGGCTACCGACCCCATGACGGGCGTGATGGTTGGCGGGCCCGTTTGGGGCTGGCTCGCCGTCGGGATCCGGCCCCTCAAGGGTTGTATCTTTACGGGGGCGTTGGTCGCGGCAAATCGATGCTGATGGATTTATTTTTCGATACGGCTCCTGTTGAACGCAAACGGCGGGTCCATTTTCATCAATTCATGCTGGATGTTCATGCTCGGATGCATGCCCATCGGTCAGCTTTGCGCGCTCAAGGTGGGATGAAAAGCGTCGACGAAGCGTTGCCAGAGTTTGCTCGTCATTTGGCTCATGATGCATGGCTACTCTGTTTTGACGAATTTCACGTTACCGATATCGCCGATGCTATGATTTTAGGGCGTTTATTTACGACCTTGTTCGAGTTGGGGGTCGTGGTAGTTGCGACTTCCAATTGGCCACCGGATTTGCTTTACAAAGATGGTTTGCAAAGGCAGCGGTTTCTTCCCTTTATCGCGCTTCTGAAGCAGCGACTTGACGTGTTGGCCCTTGATGGCGGGACCGATTATCGGTTGGATCGGCTAAAAGGCCGTCCCGTCTATCATCAGCCACTTGGCCCTGAGAGCAATCGGCAGCTCGAAGACATTTTTGCTCATCTGACGGGGGCAGAGCCAGGAGAAGCCACTCATCTGTTGGTTCTTGGTCGACGAATCGAAATTCCACGCGCTGCCAAGGGCGTTGCTTGGGTCAATTTTTGGGAGCTGTGTGCCAAGCCGTTTGGCGCTGGTGATTTTATTGCCATTGCTACTCATTTTCATACGGTCATCATTGATGATGTTCCTGTGCTGAAGGCTGAACAACGCAACGAATCGCGCCGTTTTACCAATCTAATTGATGCTTTGTATGAACATCGGGTCAATGTCATCATCGCAGCGGACGGTCCTCCTGAAACGCTTTATCGGGAAGGTGTGCATGCGTTTGAGTTCGAGCGCACGGTTAGTCGATTGATGGAGATGCAGGCTGAGGATTACTTAATTCGCCCCCATTTGACGTGAAGTTATCGGATTTGGCGTTTATCCCTTCATGGATCTGAATCTAATGAATCCAGGAGAAAGATTAGGTCAAAATGGAAAAAAGCGAGCCAGGTTCATCGGGACGTCATGGGTAGGCGTAAAGCGCGGGATGGACTGATTATTGACCTTGAACCGGATGGAAGTGACGACCATCCGTCGCGGTTGGGTTTTGGGCGCCGGTTAATCGACTTTAAACCACCGCCGCCAGATGATGATATTCTTGAAACGCCACTGGTTATGGCTCAACGACCACGGGTGATCCTGCCGCAACGGACATGGCTTGATCGTCACTTTGATGGTGTGTTGACTTTTTTGCGAACCGATGAGGAGGCCAAGCGACAGCAAGCCCATCGGACCATTGCGGAATTGATCGCCATGGCGTGGCCGCGCGCGTTGGCTGGGTTGCGACAAAAGGGCTGGTTAACGGACCTCGAGCATCCGGTGAGGTCAATTCGTCATGCCCAACACTTGATTGAACCCTTGGAAAAAATGATTGCGGTACCGCCGCAATTGGCGACCGAACGTCGGGCATTGGAAATTTTATTAACCATGATTTTAAAGGAGTTATCAAGAAAATTATCAGAACGAAAGAATGGTGAATTTATCTTTGAAACAAAATCTCGATTGCATGGACTGATTGGCTATAAATATGAACGTATACTAAAAAGTATTAATTTGCCAGATGAGCGATTTGATATCATTCAAGAAATTATTAATAATTATTTTCAGGCTATTCATTATTATCATTGCTCATTGTTGGCGCGGGACTTTCCCATTAATGAAGGAACGTTGTTTGGCTTGTATTGTCGAGCAGTCTTTTTTACGGCGCGGGTCGATCGAGATGGACGTCTGCGCTCCACCCCTGTCCGGGAACGCTTGCCGGGACGTGATCGTATTTTATTTTTACTGGCCCGCGATAAAGCGTTGCGGCGACGCTATGGCCGAGATCCAAGCTATGCCGCGCGGATTCGTGCCTTGGTTCGTGCTTTTCCCGATCAAAAATGATTTTTGAACGATGACCTCACATAAGGTTTTTGATATGATCTCTATGAACCTTAATGTTGACGCGGCGGCATGCTTTCGATGCGATCACAATGAAGAGTTCTGAGGCTGACATATTAAATCTCTGTCGATGACTAATTGCCGAGACTATCAATGTTAATAGAAGAGGGATGCTCTTAAAGTTGTGTTCAGTCATATAAATTAATTAAAATAATAATTAATTGTCGTGCGGACCATGGATTCATACGATGATCGGAGCACGGGCATGCTGGGGCGCATTTCCATTAGAACAAAGTTAATTTTGGGATTTGTGCTCGGCATTATTTTTTCCGGCGTCAATGCCCTGATTGCGGTGGATAAGTTGGGCATGGTTGGCCATCTGACAACCGATCTTTATGATAAACCTTTACAATCAGTCGATTTTGGACGCAGTGCGCAGATTGACTTCCGGGATATGGTTTCGGCTTGGGTGTTGGCGGCTCACGCCGAACCCGCTCGGATCGAAAGCATCAAGGCCGAATATCGTCGGGCCCGGCATGTCTTGGCGGATGATCTTCAAGTTCTGAAAAATCGAGCGACGAGTCCTCCCGTCGCAGAACGAACCGCTCGGATTTTAGGATTGTTGGAGCAATGGGACGCAGTAACGCACCCGGAGCCGCCATCCTCCTTGGATGAGGATGTCATTGAAACTCTGGCGCAATCTATTCAAATAGAAATTGACCGAGCCGTCGAAGATGCTAAAGCCGATGGCTTTATTTTTGTTGAAAAAGCGCGTCATATTGCCGCTGATGCTCAATCAACCACGTTAATGATCTCTATTATGATCTTTATTGGGGGGGTGTTGGTATCGGTTGTTTTGGTGGCTGATATTATTCGACCTTTGCAAACGGCTGTTGCGGTGTCCGAAGCCATTGCGGGTGGGAATTTGGATCAAACCATTGTGGTGGTGAGGACGGACGAAGCTGGTAAGCTACTGCGGGCCATGGATCGGATGAGGTTGCGGTTGCGGGATCGTCTTGAGGCTGACCATCGTCGCGCCGAGGAAGAGTTGCGATTCGAACGCGAGCAGGCCGCCGTTTTGTCCAATCTCGCACAGGTGGCTGCCAAGTCGCGGGAAAATGCCGAACAGGCGCTGGTCGATTTGCGGGCGGCGCAGGCGCAGTTGGTGGAATCCGAAAAAATGGCGTCTTTGGGGGGCCTCGTGGCTGGGGTGGCTCACGAGATCAATACGCCGTTGGGCAACGCCCTGGGCGCTTCGACCTATCTGCGTCAGCGCACCCGCGAGGTCCGTTCGATGTTCGGACATGGAAAGCTTAAGAAAAGCGACGCAGAAGCTTATTTCGTTACCGCCGACGAAGCCACTATCATCATGAATACTAATCTTGAACGAGCGAGTGAATTGGTTCAAAGCTTTAAACAGGTGGCCGTTGATCAGACTCATGATTTATGTCGGAACTTTTATTTAGCACAATATATTGATGATATATTAATTAGTTTAAAGCCTCGATTAAAAAAAGGCGCGCATCACGTTCGTGTTCAGTGTCCGGCAGACCTGGAGATGTACCAATATGCGGGTGGTTTGGCGCAGGTCATGAGCAATCTGATCATGAATGCGCTTGTTCATGCCTTTGCTCATCGGGATGGCGGCATTATCACCATTACGGCGATAGATCAGCCCGCTGGGACCGTAGAACTAACCGTGGCGGATGATGGCTGTGGCATCCCGAGCGACACGCTCGGCCATATCTTCGAGCCCTTTTTCACCACCAAACGCGGAGAAGGCGGCTCGGGGTTGGGGTTGCATATTGTCTTCAACATCGTGACTCAGCGTCTTGGCGGCTCGATTTCGGTAGAGAGCATGGTCGAGATTGGGACTCGCTTCACCATCATCTGTCCGCGCGCCATTGGGGCAGTGGCCAAAAGCCAAGGCGATTTGGAAGCGGTCGTGCCTTCTTGACAAGCCGCCGTCGTGGCCCGAACCCGGCACTGTGTCACCATCAAGGAAAGTCTTCGCAGATCAGGCCGCCTGTTGTTCGGGGGGCGCTTGCACTGGAAACTGCACGGTTATGCGAGTTCCTTGGCCTGGGGCGCTGGTGATGCTGACGGTTCCTCCTAATCGGCTGGCGACCAGATTGTAAACAATATGCAGACCCAAGCCGAGCGATCCGGCATTGCGCCGAGTGGTAAAGAAGGGTTCAAAGACTTTCGGTAAATGCTCTTCGGATATGCCTTTACCATCATCCTGGTAGATCAGTTCGATTCTATTTCGGTCAAGACGTCGGACAGTAATTTCAAAATGTCCTCGCTCACCTTCATTATATCCATGAATAACAGAATTAGTGATAAAATTGCTGAGGATATGAGTCAGCGCTCCCGGATAGGTATCGACTCCTAGATTCGCCGGACACTCCAATTTAACGTCGTGTCCTAATCGATTCCAGGTCACGGACAAGCCAAGCAAAGCCTCCTCAAAGTAACCTTTAAGATCAAACAGACGCCGTGCGTCGTGAGTTTGGTCAACAGAGACTTGTTTAAAGCTTTGCACCAGATCGGCGGCGCGGGAGATATTGGTCATAATCAAGGTGGTCGACATGCGTACCAATTCCAGGAAATTCTGGAAATCAGTTCGTTTGACCGGCTTGGTTTCAACCTGAGAAATGAACTCTTCCAACTTGTCGTTCAGGAATGAGGCGCTGGTGATCACGGTCCCAATGGGGGTATTGATCTCGTGGGCCATGCCGGCCACCAAGCGCCCCATCGACGCCATTTTTTCGGCTTGGACCAGTTGTTGCTGGGTGGCTTGCAGTTGAGTGTGGGCGGTGCGAAGCTGTTCGTGGGCTTCCCACAATTCTCGCTCGCGTTTGCGATCCTCGGTGACGTCCAGATAGGTATTGACGATGCCGCCGTCTGGTAACGGGCTGCGGCGAATTTGAATAACGCGATTGTCATGAAATTCCAATTCGCCGGGGCCGTTTGCCGGGCTGGAATCGGTCATGACTGTTCGTAGTTTGCCGGTGGCGCCGATGGCCGTCAACAAATCCTCGTATGCCACACCAATTTGTTGAAGGAGCGGTGGTAATTCGAATATCTCGGTAATGCGGGTATTCCAAACCCGAAGGCGTGCTTCGGCGTCGAAAGCAGCCAAACCATCGCTCATACCGGCAAGGGCGGTGCGCAAAAGCTGGGATTGTTCGGCCAATTCGCTGGTCCGCTCGGCCACCTGGGTCTCCAGGGTTCGATTCAGCCGTTCCAACCCGTCATAAAGGCGGGCATTCTCGATGGATAGGCCAATCTGTGCTGATAATAAATTCAACAATTCCAGCCGTTCGGGGCCAAAGACTCCGGGGGCCAGATTGTTTTCCAGATAAAGAATGCCGGACAAGCGATTGCGTGTGCGTAACGGCACGCAAAGGATCGATCGCGGTTGAGCCGCTTCAACATAAGGGTCATACAAAACCCGACTGTCGGTCGCCGCATCAGCTAGCACCACCGGCTGTTCATGTTGCGTCACCATGTCGATGATGCTGACCGCCAAGATAGGTGGGGTGGCATTGATCGGGCGCGAATGCAAAACGGCCATGGCGCCACCATCGACGGTGGCTTCGGCTTCGATGCGCCATTCGCCTTCGGTGTTCGGCAATAGCAAATATCCCCGAGAGGCTCCGGCGTTGGCGATGACGATCCGCATCAAAGCCCGCAGTAAGTCGCCAAGGCGGATGTCTTCGGCCAAGGCCCGGCAGGCGCGAATAACGGTTTCAACATCGATGAGGTGGGCGTTCGAGCTGTCCGATGTGGTGCGCCGCCCCAGTGTCGTCCCCGTGCTCTGACGCGGCAAGGGCAGGCTGTCGGTTTCGTCGCTGGCGGTTAAGCTGAACAGTTCGGTCATCCGCCGATCCAGGTGACGGACTTTAGCGAAGGCGTTCCAGCGCAGGTAAGCATGGCGCGCCCGTTGCAGGTAGGCCCGCGCGACCATCCGGTCCCCCTGGGCCAAGGCAAAATTGCCGGCCAACTCGCAGGCGAGGGCCTCATCATGGCTAAAGCCATTCCGATAGGCGGTTTCTACCGCCATCCGATAATGGGGCCAGGCTTTTTCCGAAAATGTGGCGGCAACGCGGTGTTGCTCGGCCAGCAGTAGGGCGTGAAGGTGGGAAAATGTGGTCGAGGCGTGGGAAGCTGCCCGTTTGAGGTGCCGCTCAACCCGTCGAGCCCGTCGCGACAGTTCGCGTCGTTCGCCCAAAGACAACCGATCCCAGGCTGCGTAGTCCGCCAGGATGCAAATCAGGTCCGTGCGTAGCCCGATGACCATACCCAAAGAAGCCGAGGCATGGCGGCGGCGGATGGCCCCATGGAGGCGGGCTTGGTCGATGTGGCCAAAGATCAAACAAATATAGGTCAATTGAGCATGGAGCGTTTCGACCGCCAACATATTTCCACGCGCAATCATATCGCGATGATGTTCATCTACGATCACAAAAGGACCGGAAAAAAAGTCATTTTGATCTGAATTGTCGGATAAGTTATAAACGACCTGCTGATAAACCAAGAGAACTCCCAGCGCCGTTTGGTTTTTCAGCTTGGTTATAGTTCCAGTATATTCAGCAGCCATTTCTTTCAAAGAGTGCAGGGGCAACCCCTGGACGAAATGTTGTGTGACCGCATTGTTCAGGCAATAGCTGGCATATTCCAGGTCGCCGCTTTCCAACCCAATCCGATGGGCCTCCAGCAACCCTCCCGTGGCTTCGGTTAAGGGCCGGTGCCAAGGCTCGATGAACAGCTTGACCACAAACTGGGTTTGGGCGCGGACCTGATCGGCGCGCAAACGGTCGACCACGCGCATGGCCACCCGCCCAAAGAGCGCCGCCCCCGGCACATCACCAAAGCCGGCATTCAAAATCAGGCCATAGGTGGCATAAGCAATGCCAGAGCCGGGCTGATTGCCTTTGGTGGCCGACAGGCGAACCAAGCGAAAGACCATAATCGAGAATAAATTGGCATCTGACAAATAAGCCGAGGCCAAAGTTTTTCCCATCAAACGGCCAATCGCCAGAATGCGCGGGTCTGTGGTTGGTGGTTTGGCGACAATGACCTGTTCGTCTTTGCCCTTAAGGGCAATTTTGGTGAAAATTAGCTCCAAAATAACATCGAATGAGGTGGCCTTGTCGGGAACGGCACAGTCCAACAGGGCCAGCGCCGTCTTGCAGACATCCAGGGCCTTGGAGAGTTGTTGCCGGGCCACATGGAGTTGTATCAGCACTTCGTGCCCGCGAACCCGATCCAGCAATGTTTTGGCATGGGCATGGATCTGGGCCACGAGACGATAGGTTGTATCGTCATCGCTTTGGAACACGGCCAATTCGGCGGCTTCGGCGTGAAGGTGGAAGGCCAGCATGTAAAGCCGATCCCAGGCATCTTCGGGCAAAAGTCCAAGGCCGGCGCTCAGATATCGCAGCGCTGGACCATAGGCCGTAGCCGCCCGTGCGACCTCACCGGCTTGTAGATTTAATTTGGCCAAATCCTCCTGTTCCGATGGCGTCATCAGCGCTGTGGCTCGGTTCAGGTGGTTCACAATGTCGAAGAGAGTGTCTTCGGTGGCGCTGGTGCGTTGTAACGCCCGGCCCACGGCCAAATGGCAGGCCTGTGCAGCGTCTTCATCTAAAAGAGAATAAGCCGCTTGCTGTACTCGATCATGGACAAAGCGATAGGACACGACACCAACGGGCCCATCCACCATATCCGCGTATCGGTAAGCGTCGCCCAGTGGCACGATCAGGCCAGCCTGAAGGGCTGGCCACAGGGCCCGCGCGGTGGCGGCGGTGGGTTGATTGCAAAGGCAGGCCAACGTCGTCAGGTCAAAAACGCTGCCGATGCTGGCCGCCGAGCGGATCATGGTGCGGGTTGCCTCCGGCAATTCTCCGATGCGCTGCACCATGAAGGCCACCACATCGTCGGCCATCCGCCCCATTTGTTGGCGTTCGATGGTGGCAACGTCCCAAGCCCAGCTTCCCAGGCTGCGGTGAAAGGCGATATGGCCTTGACGCTCCAAGGTTTCCAGAAATTGCCCCAGGAAAAACGGATTCCCCAGGGTTTTTCCCGCCAACAGCATTGCCAAGGGCCGCACGGATTCGGCAGGGGCATGGAGGGCGTCGCCCACGAAGGCCACCACGGCATCCTGATCAAGGCCGGCGAGGCGCGCTTCGGTAATGCTGACATTGGCAGCGGCTAAAATTTCCAAAGTGTGACGTAAAGGATGGCCCGCATCAACCTCGAGATCACGATAAGCGGCCAGTACCAATAAATGGCCAAGAGTAATATCAGATAATAACCCCTCAATCAGTTTCAAACTGCCAAGATCAGCCCATTGCAGGTCATCAAGAAATAAAACTAAAGGATGATCTGACGTGGCAAAGGCGCCAACAAACTTACGAAAAACATAAACAAAGCGTTCGTGCGCTTCGATTGGTTCCAACTCTACCGGCGGCGGTGCGGTTCCAATCAGGCGCACCAAATCTGGAATAACCCCGGTGATGACAGCACCATTTGCGCCCAACGCGTCCAACAGTCGGGTCCGCCAGCGGGCTTGTCGTTCTGCACTGCCCGCCAGCACTTGGCGGACCACGTCTCGAAAGGCGGTAATGAGAGGGGCGTAAGGGGTATCGCGTCGGAGTTGTTCGCATTTGCCTGAAACAAAGGCGCCTCGGCGGGTGACCACGGGTTTGTGCAGTTCGCGAACCAGCGCCGATTTGCCGATACCAGAATAGCCGGAGATGAGCACCAATTCATGACCGCCGGCGCATGTCCGCCGGAAGGCGTCCATCAGAAGCCGAACTTGATCGGCGCGACCATACAATTTTTGAGGAATCCGCAAGACGGTTCGGACATCTCGTTGCGCCAGAGGAAAGGGTGTGATCCGTCCGGTTTCGTGCAACGCCTCCAAGCACTGCTGGAGGTCAGCATGAAGACCCATGGTGCTCTGGTAGCGGTCTTCAGGATCCTTGGCCATTAACCGGGCAATGATTGCTGCGACCGCCTCCGGCACCTGGGGATTAAGCGTCGAGACCAGCGGCGGTACCAGGGCAATATGGCAATGAACCAAGTCCAGCATGTCTTGGGTGGTAAAGGGGGGCTGACCAGTCAAGCACTCGTAAAAGGTTCCGCCCAAAGCATAAAAATCAGATCGGTAATCAATAACCCGATTCATTCGCCCTGTTTGTTCGGGCGCCATGTAGGAAAGAGTGCCTTCAATGAGTTCTAGGCCTCGATTTCCCGCATCTTCACGAGATAACTCCGAGGCAATGCCGAAGTCGATAATATTGAACTCATTGGCCGCTTCGTTCCACACGAGGTTAGCGGGGCATATATCTTTATGCACAATTCCAGCGTCATGAACCGCCCCCAAGGCATCCACCACCCGAAGCGCGACGTTCAAAAAGCGTTCGACCGAGAACGGTCGATTCGCGATGATCGTATGCAGACTGGTTCCGCCAATATCGCGGAACACCATGACCAAGCCGCCATCATGGGGTAAAAAATCCAGAGCCTCGATGACACCAGCCGTCTGTAGGCGCCGGATGAGGGCGAATTCCCGGTGAAACGCGGCCCGAGCGGCTGGATGTGCAGATTCGAAATTCAGCAGCTTGCAAATGACGACCAACCCGTCGCTCTGACGCACCGCGCGGACCACTGTGGTTCGCGCGCTGGCATACAGCATTTCGACGAGACGATAGCCCGGTAGTGGTGTCAACACGGCTCCAATCGCTGTGTAGAAAAAGGAAGAGAGCGCGAGCTTCCTCGGAAGCGACAGGACCGAATGCCCACGATCGTATGGGCAAGGATAAATGATCCTTACGAGTGGATGCAAGCCAATCTCGCACCGCAATATCGCGGCCACAGGAACAATGACACCTTCCTGGTTTGGCTTTGGCCTTACTGTTCTGTGGTTCCTTCATTCTTAAAGGACGGGAGCGGTCTTTGGTGAGAGCGAAGTCGTCTAGTTGAGTCGGCAATAGACATACACTGATTGCGAAACCGTCTCTGCGGGAAGAACAGGTGTAGAGTTAATCGGATGGACGGAATGGGTTACGGCAAAGATTATTCAACGTGCGCAGCCATCGGCTTCAGCCTTTTGAAACCATGGCTTTGAGCTAAAGTTAAGAAATTCACGGGATAATAGAACATAAAGATACCATAAAGAGGAAAAGATCAGCTCGATATCCCCGACAAGGATTGACAAGGAATTGATTTTGTATCTATTGAAACATTGTGGAGTCGGGTGTGATCCGGCTATTCGCAACGAAAAGCGGAGGGTATGGCATGGCGAAGACCAAAGTAGCGATTCTTGGTGGTGGCGTTGGTGCGTTGACCACGGCTTATCATCTGTGTGCGACCGAAGAATTGCGGGCACGCTATGATGTGACGATCTATCAGATGGGTTGGCGACTGGGTGGTAAGGGCGCAACGGGCCGCAACGACTGGAATCGCATACAAGAGCATGGGTTGCATGTTTGGTTCGGTTTTTACAACAATGCGTTCAAGTTAATGCAGGATGTGTTTGAGGTCTGGGAGAAAGACTCCAACAACGCTTTGCAGAATTGGCGCGATACGTTAAAGCCTCACGATTTCACGCCGATCGGGATGGTGCTCAAGGGAAACAAACCGGCTTATTGGCCGCTGAGTTGGCCGCGCCTGGGGGGCACAGCCGGTGATCCCAATGTGATTCCAACCCCGACCCAGCTTATTGGCTCGATTCTGGGTGTGTTAGAGGACTTGTTCATTCACTGGGATGATCTCACTGGCCTGATCATCGACGGGAAATTAGTGCATGATGGCGACCGAAACGACAAAAGCCGTGAATCAGCCCCTCCTGACCTCAGCCATCATATTAATTTGGTCAAAAAGCTTCGGGCAGCCCATCAAAATAATAGTTTAGATCCGGCAGCCGTTCGTATTTTGCTGCGATCTTTGAATGTCATATTTGCCTTTCTACCAAACACCCATGTATTGCGTGATTTCTTCGCCTTTTTCATTCCATTTAGTGTTGGTGTGATTGATGATTTCATTATCGCGGGCCGCACAGCGGATTCTCTTGATGAAATCGAGTTTACCGACTGGCTGATTCAGCATGGCGGCATTCCTCGCGATCTGCGCAAAAGCACGACGCTGCGGACTTGCTACGATACCTTTATGCAATATCTGGATGGTGATTATCATAAGCCGAATTGGGCTGCCGGAATTGCCGCTCTCAGTTGCGTCAGGATGTTCTTCACCTGCCACGAGGCCGTGTTTTGGAACATGGAAGCGGGTATGGGCGAAGTGATTGTGGTACCGATCTACCAGACCTTGCTTCAATGTGGCGTCAAAGTTAAATTCTTCCGGCGGGTCGAGAATCTTGGATTGTCTGACGACCAACAACTGATTGAAACCATTAAAGTGGCCAAACAGGTCGATTTGGTTGGGGGCGGTGACGATTATCATCCTTTGATCGATGTCTCCTTGGACAGTGGCAAGACCTTGCTGGCCTGGCCGATCGAGCCTTTGTGGGCGCAGGTCGACAAGGGAGAAATCATCAAAAACACCCTGGCCGCCAATGGTTCATCCCTCGAATCCCATTGGTGTTCGTGGTCGCCGGTTGGTTACGAGACCCTACAGCGGGGCAAAGATTTCGATATTGCCGTACTGGCCATTTCCTTGGGCGGCTTTAAGGCACTGAACCATGAGCCGACATTGGCTCACCAACTTCAGAAGGCTTCGCCAGCCTTCAATGCCATGACCAGCAACATCGGCATCATTCCGACTCTGTCGATGCAGCTTTGGTGCGAACCAGACCTCAACGGATTAGGATGGGAAGTTCCGCAACCGGCAGCCGTCGCCGGCCCAGAACCGTGGTCAATCTGGGCCGAGATGCGGCAAACGCTGAAATATGAACCCGTCCCGCCGAATGTTCCCGATCCCAAGTCGGTGCATTATTTCTGTGGTGTCTGGAAAAGTGATCTGGTGGCTCAACCCTCCACGGATTTATCGGTACCGAAAGCCGCTTTAAACACGGTAACAGCCAGCGCCATCGATTGGCTGGACACCTATATCGGGAATTTCTGGCCAAAAGCGGTCACGTCGGGGGCGCATGGGACTCGCTTTAACTGGGATGTTTTGGTTTCACCCACGGGCGGCATTGGGGCGGAACGGCTGAAGCAACAAATTGTCCGGGCTAATGTGGACCCGACTGAATGTTTGCCTGGGAGTGCGGTGGGCTCGACCAAATATCGCCTGCGCACCGATCAAAGCGGCTTTTTCAACCTGTTTTTAGCGGGCTGTTGGATTCGCACTGGTTTTAATACATCCTGCGTCGAAGCCACTGTCATGTCGGGTATGCAGGCCGCTCGTGCGATTACTGGTGATAAGCTGTTTATCTCTGGAGAGAATTTTCTCAATCATGGCGGTGTGACTGAATCCTCTGGAACGTATCAGTCCTTCCTCGGGCATGGTGAGGTTTCGATGCAGGCGCCAGGCCTCTTCGAGGATTGCCGGCTGAATGTTTTTGTGCTCCCCATCGACTTGGAAAAAGCTCAAACCCTGGTTGATACTTTGCTGAATCCGGCGTCTGCCGGAGCGGTTCATTACCGGGTATTGGCGCCGGTTGCCGTGTGCAGCTTCCTGGCTGTTGGGCGCTGTTCCAGCCCGACCGAGCGGTTCGGCTGGTTGCCTTACCGCGAAGCTTCCCTGTCCCTTCCTTTGGTGGAAATTCGCAGCGGGCATTTGCCGCGTCTGGTGGCTTGGATGCCCTATGTCTTTCCCGACGCCACCATCCCGATGGTTTCTGGCCGGGAAAGCTGGGGATTCTCCAAGTCCTTGGGGCAGATTACGGTTCCCGATGGTCTGACTGAAATCCAGACCTATTGTTGCGAAACCCTGCTGTTCGAGCGGTTGGCGTCGGACTGCCAGGGCCATGTTCGTCCCTTGTTGACCGTCAATGGGGCCGCCGTGAGCGAGGGCGATTCATGGTCTTCGTCGGAAAGCATGCTGGAGGCGTTGCGTTCGGTGTTCTCTGCGAGCGAGACTCCCCTCATCGTTCTGGCGGAAGATCTTGTGGCTTTAGCCGGTGGAGTGGCCGACTTCATTCAGGGTCAGCTTCCGGTCATTAATCTCAAGCAGTTCAGAGGCGCACCAGATGGTACCATGGCTTGTTACCAAGCTTTGGTCGAGTGTCCGATGCAAATTGATGCTTTTAATGGCGCTCGCAGGCTGCGCGGTGATTGGGCGGTCTCGATTACGGAATGCGAGAGCCATCAAGTGATCAATGATTTTGGCTTCCCGGCAGCGGTTGATGGAACGTCGACGGTTTCGCCGCTCTTGGCCTTGGAAGTTAGTATGGACTTCCGGGCTAATCCCGGTACGGTGATCTGGCAGCGTTCGGCATCGCAGTCGTAACGGGACATTGAACCTCCGCCCCCACCAGAACCATCGTGGTTCTGGTGGGGGCGCAGTCTCCCGGTTATACCAATGGCCTTGGACGTTGATACGTCCGCAGCGTCCTCATACCATCGGGCCTTGATGGTGATTCATCAAGGCTGCCCTCAGACGCCGGGCGGGCGCATCCGCGCCCTTGGCTTCGCGCCATGGGGCGCGCGGCGGCGGTTGCCGTCGCAACCGGGTCGCCTATGGGGCTGTATCGATCGGGTGGCGGGCGATGGCCTCGGCAGCTTCCTTGCCCGATAGCACCGCGATGTCGGCGCTTCCTGCACTGAACCACGTCCGGGTCCAGTCCCCAGCGAGGAACGCGTTGATGAATCCGCTGTCGCGAGGTTGCAAGCGTGCTTCAAGGGTTCCAGGAAAACACTGAACGTACAACTCAGACGGGTCTAAATTGTAGCGGTAATAGGTCGAGCGAACCAGTTCCATCAAAAACTTGCCGTTGGTGTGTCCGGGAATCCGGGCCACGGTCAACGGCCAGATCACGCTGGCGTTGGCATTGAGCCAAGCGCGGGTGGTGGCTTCGACTTCTGTTGCCAGTTTGGTTGGCAGGCCGCAGGAATAGGGCGGATGCTCTTCCGTTGGCCAGGGAACTGCACCGCAAAGATACTGAATGGATTTGGGCGGAGCGATCTTCCAATTTTCAGCCTCCAGCAGATGGCTCATCTCGCCCCAACTGTCCAGCGGCTCGGCATAGCCGGTCATGGCGGTCGGGCCATGGAGCCAACCCATCTGCGGAGTGGTGGGGCGCATCCAAAGCTGGGTTGCCTGAGTCGGGACCGACGGAAGGGTTTCGATCATCTTGCAGAAGCGAGGATCGGCTTTGGCTAGTGCCTCTGCCGGCTTGGCCAAGGCTGCCGGTGGCATGGCCAGAACACACAGGTCAAAATCCTTGCCAACCTCCAGAGTTTCTTCCCCGACCGAGGCATGACAAAAAACCGACTCCAGATTAATGCCAGATTTCTTCAGCTTTTCTCCGTCTTCGATCTGGTCCCAATGCGGTTCCGACGGCCAGCAATACAGCCATTGTCCCGCATCACCATAAGGAACCTTGACGAAGGGATCATAATGACCATCGCGCAGCTTGACCTGTCGGGTTAAGGTGATCCGTTCCACCCATTTTTCATCTTCGGACAGTTCCAGATGCTCGAGCCGCGTGAACAGTCGAATGTTAACACCGCGTTGTTTCAGGACGAACCAAGCCGGCGAGAACACCGTGTCGCCCATGCCGGCATTCATCTTCCACAAAGGGGCTCCCTTATAAGCAAACCCCATCAGAGTTAAAATCTCGACCGCCGTACCTGCCGCGAATCGAGCATTCTTTGGGCCGCCGCTGGTGTCGCCATTCTGATAGCTGAAGCACAGGTCATAAACCAGACGAACGAGGCCGGACCAAGCAAAAGGCTTCAGCAAGCCGTGATCCATCAACCAGTCACGGAAGTCCTTGTCGTTGATTCGATCGAAATTGGTTACGCCATAGGGTAGTACATCACAGACATATCCGATCAATAAAGCCAAACCAAAGTCAATAGCAGATAATAAATCCCAAATAATATCTTCAATAATATTTTCAATGATTTCTCCCGGTAGGTCTGGGAATGAGCTTAATTTCTTTTCCAGAATCGGTGCCACAATCTCTTGAAATTTGTTTTGAATATCCATCAAATATTTACGAATAAAATCGGCATCCGGTTCCGCGCCGTTCAACCCCTCCAGATGTTGGCGGATCGCGGCGAGCTTGCCGTTGTTTAAAAGACCTCGAATCGCATCCGGCAAATCGGCTCGTGACCCGATCAACTCTTCCAACAGTTTGAGTAGCTCTGGGAGCAGAATGTTGCGCAATAAGGGCTGTCCATCGCCCGGCGTGCCTGGATGGGGTGGAAGGTCGAGAGTCCAAGGGTGCCAACAGGGGCCTTTGCGATGGGGAACTTCTTGCATCAAGGTCACCTGATACAAGGGCTGAAAGGCCTGTTCCCAGGTTTGAAAGGCATAATCGCTGGGCTTCTGCCATTCGGTGTAGGCACCACGAACCATCTGAAAGGCGGTTTCATAGAAGCCCAAAAAGATGTGCAGGCCATGCTCTTCGATACGTTGACCATGGAGGGCATTTCGTCCAGAGGCTCCTTTCCCGCCCAGCCGCCACCCGTGATTAACCAGAGTCACATCAAATCGCTCGCGCAAGGCTGGCGTCGAGGTGAGAGTTAATGCGGCGGATACACCGCCGAGGCCACCACCAAGGACCAATACTCGCGTCTTGCTTTTCTGAACCATGAGTTCCCCCTATTCGATGCTTCGATAGGGTACTTTGATGGATGATGGATGGCAAGGCTGGATTTTTCTACCATAGCCTTGCTACATCAAGAATACAGGTGATACCATCGAGCCTTGATGGTGACTCATCAAGGCTGCCCTCAGACGCCGGGCGGGCGCATCCGCGCCCTTGGCTTCGCGCGCATGGGCGCGCGGGGCCGCCGTCGCGGCCCGATACCGGCGATGTGTCAGTATCAGGGCTCGCCGGTATGAGGCCATCGAGCCTTGATGTTGCCCCATCAAGGCTGCCCTCAGACGCCGGGCGGGCGCATCCGCGCCCTTGGCTTCGCGCGCATGGGCGCGCGGGGCCGCCGTCGCGGCCCGATACCGGCGATGTGTCAGTATCAGGGCTCGCCGGTATGAGTTCTCTTTTAAAAGGAAAAAGCGGGCGAAACGCCCGCGCTCCCAGGGAGGACACAAACGGATCAGCGGGAGGCGGACGATTCCAATGTTCGGGCCGACGTGACTCGGGTTGGCAGGGGGCGGACACCGTCGGCGGGGGGCTCCCGGCGGTCTAAGGGCAAGTACTTGTCTAGATGTTCGGCGATGAACTCGCCAACCTCGCGCTGGTCTTCATGGAGACGCCGCCCCAAGACCGGCGCCAACCGGCTGAGTTTGGTATCGGCAGCAATCAATTGATGAAGCGCCGCCGCCAGCATATGCACGCCGGTCTCGATCGAGGCCAATGTGGCGGCTCGGGACTCGGCGGCGGCTCGAATTTCGTCGGTCTTGGATGGTGTCATCGCCCCGCATCCCCCTGCCCCAGCCTGCTGGGCCGAACGGCCCTTCTGGTGGGGCTATTCTAGCGAATGCCTGACAAAACACCACCACCGAGCGATCCTCACTGACCGCCCCAGTGAATGACTGGAATGGTGTGTTCCGCCGTCAGTTCGGGGGGAACGACGCCTTGATGAACGCGCTGGTCAATCCGCCACACGCCATAGACCGACAACACCACCGCCGCCACCAACGCCAAACCGAGCCACAACGCCTTCCAGCTCCGGGACTCCCGCATGGGCGGGCGGTGCTGAACGGCCCACTCCTGCCGCCAGTCACGGGCACTGTGGCCGCGACCGATGGGGCGAGAGTCTCTCCAATTTTCATGAAATCCTAAGTATCCCTCCGTCGCAGGAGGCCGCCCCAAAGCTCCATCCCCCTCCGACCGAAAGGCTTCGAGAAATTCGCGCAAGGATTCCGAAGGCTGATGGCCTTCTTTCCCCTCGCTCCGATCGGGCATCATCGCGAGCCTCCATCGGTACGGCATCCTTTTCTTTTTGGAAAAACCGAACCACTCTTTAAATTGGCCTTGCTCCTGAAGCCAATCAAGGATCATGCCCCGGATCAAAAAAACAATTCTGAACTGTGATAGCATCGAGCCTTATTGACCTTTATCCCGTCCCGATCGTCGGACTGTCCGCCGCATGGGGCGACTCTGGAGTCGGCCAACAGCATGAAAACTCTCCTGCTTCTGCGGCATGCAAAATCAGCGTGGGACGACGGCGCCCTGCCTGATCGCGCTCGCCCCTTGGCGCCACGCGGCCAAATCGCTGCCACCCGTCTCGGACAGCATCTCCACGAGAGCGGCTTAGTCCCAGATCATATCTCCTGCTCACCCGCGCGACGGGCCGCCGAAACTATGGCGCGGGTGCTAGCCGAGATCGAACAGCAGCCAACCATCAGCGAATATCCCGAGCTGTATCTTCGGGGTTGGCGCTCGCTGCTGACGGTAGCCCAAGCCTTGCCCGCACAGGCGGAATGCGGAATGCTGGTTTCTCATAATCCAGACATTCAGGATTTCACCATGACAATGGCGGCAACCGGCACCCCGGACGCCTTGGCGGCACTGGCCCAGAAATACCCAACCGGCGCTCTCGCCATTCTGACTTTTCGGATCCGGGATTGGCGTGAACTGGCCCCTCAAACCGGCACCCTGGTTGACCTGATCACGCCGCGACGCTTGGCGTAAACTCTCGAGCCTCTCGGGTGCCAAGCGGGACCGTCGCAGCCTCAGAGCCAATACTCTGCCGTCCCCCGCCCCATGGCCGCCGGCGGATCGGTGACGTCCATCACCCCACGGACGTCTTGGCCGTGATACAGAGCAGGCCTCTAAAGCGTATGAGGCCGATCATGGCTCTTATTTCCAGACGTCTTCGAACCTGCATACTCGCAGTTATCCTGTCGGCTTCCGTCAACGCCCGCGCGGCAGAGGTCGAGGTTTGCCTGACGCCCGGACAAAACTGTACCGACTGGATCGTCGAAATCCTGGCCACCGCCCGGCAATCCCTTCTGATTCAGCAATATGAACTGACCAGTCCCGATTTGATCCGGGCGCTAGTCGCAGCCCACGCGCGAGGCGTAGTAGTCAAAGTGGTTTTGGACCGGCGAATCTCCCGCTATTCGGGTGCCGCAGATCTGGTCCATAACGGCATCCCGGTTGTCGTCGACACCAGCGTTTCCGGAATTGCTCACAACAAAATAGCCATCCTTGACGGTGCTTCGGTGATCGACGGCTCTTTTAACTGGAGCGTCTCAGCTCAACGCCGGAACGCGGAGAATGTCCTCTTCATCCGGGACCGAGCCCTAGCCACCCGCCTAACCGCCAATTTCGAGGCCCACGAAGCCCGGTCAGTCCCCTATCACGCGGCCCGACACACCACCCCCGCCCGCCAATCCAGCCACCACCGCCGCCGCAACCATACCGCGTGGTAAAGGCCCAGGAGCATCGATGGTGTAAAACACGCCAAGGGAACCCCGCCCCGACACTCGCCAAAGCGTGCCGCGTCCTCGACCTCAAAACAAAATACAACGGAACAGAATACAGCGGATGGAAACGATGGCGACCCCAGCAGGATTCGAACCTGCGACCCCGCGCTTAGAAGGCGCGTGCTCTATCCAACTGAGCTATGGGGCCCCAGCGCCGACGAGTGCGAAGACCACACCCAAAGCGCGCCAGCACGCCGTCGCCAACATCTATCATCGAACCGGCCTTGACGCAAGGGACGGGTTACGCATCGGCTCGACAACTTCAGGAAAGATAAAGCAACAGAAAAAACCCGCTAATTTCATCAAGGCCGAGCATCAGAGAGGTGGCTCTCCCTCATGGGGGACCAATTGGCCAATATAATAGAAAATGCAGCCCTCGCTGCCCAGGCGAGTCAGATTCCCCGTGTACCAGTTACCATCCGGATCACGCACCCTAAATATCAAAAGAACAGTATCAGCATTAAAATTATACCCGTCTTGCTCTTCTTCACGACCAGTCATAATTGCCTTGATCGTTTCTTGACTTAAAGTAATTTTTCTATCGTCAATGGTTAATTCTTCACTTCGATCATACTGACAATCTTTTGTCCGATCCGGTTTTTTAGGGCGAGCTTTCTGTTTTGGTTTTTGATTGTGTGACATCTCACCGCCGGCATGGACCTCATTCGGTTTAGCCGGAGCATCCTCGGCGTCCGCCAGTCGCCCCCCCCCCAGCACCAACAGCGCCGCCAAAAACGTCACCACGAGGAATTGCCTGTATTCCATTGTTGATGCCCGTCTCTTTCTGTCTGTTGCTGTCCGTCACACCACCAAGCCTTGATGGTATCATACCGGCGAGCCCTGATACTGACACATCGCCGGTCCTCGGGCCGCGACGGCGGCCCCGCGTCCTCGTGGACGCGAA